>Ga0209750_1000111_pt1 | contig 48366 bp, 41 predicted proteins | sample YNPBryulayer2012_FD_185813 | JGI IMG/M metagenome (GOLD analysis project Ga0209750, IMG submission 185813) | Anoxygenic and chlorotrophic microbial mat microbial communities from Yellowstone National Park, USA - YNP Bryant MS upper layer 2012... ...
CGTGCGCTTTGGCGGTTATGTACCGCCAGAGAAGGCTGTCCCTTACTATTCTATCGCCTGGGTATATGTATTACCTTCCATTACAACCCCGTATGGTAAGGAACCCTGGGGGTTAGTGATTAATGAGGCATTCAATCAAGGCGTGCCTGTTATTGCTACCGATGCCGTCGGCGCGGCGGCCGGCGGTCTGGTGCAGGATGGAGTCAACGGTTTTGTGGTTCCTGAGCGGGACAGCGTGGCCCTGGCCCAGGCCCTGCGACGCATCCTGGATAATCCCGACCTGCGCGAACGGTTCAGCCAAAACGCTCGCCAAATCATTGCCGCTTGGGACAACGAGCGGATGGTGCTGGGGTTTCGGGAGGCGGTAGAATATGTAACGCAAGGAGGATTAGCGACCTGATGGAAGCGCGGAAACTGCATTTGGGCTGTTTTGATCAGGTGTTTCCTGGATGGGTTAACACGGATATCACGCCTCACATCTTTGTGGCCCGTGTTCCGGGCTTGGCCTGGCTGCTTTACAGCGCAGGGATGATGTCAGATCAGCGGATATGAGCAGCACAAAAAGGGTGTATTTCGTGCGGTGTCTTATCTTGATGTAACAAAAAAGTTTCCTTACCCCGCTGGCTCGTTCGATGCCGTTTACTGTTCCCACTTGCTGGAACATCTGTATCCTGATCAAGCCAGGTTTTGCATCAGTGAAATCTATCGCGTTCTCAAAAGTGGGGGCATTGTTCGGATCGCTGTTCCTGACTTAGATCGTATAGTGGCACATTATGACCCGTTGCAGCCAGAAGAATTTCTTGAAAAGATGTTTGAAGCAAGCCAAAAGAGAGCCAAGAATCAACATCATTGGCACTATAACGAAATTGCCTTGGCACGGCTCCTTACCGATGCTGGCTTTCGTAAAGTATGGCGTTGTGGGTTTAAACAGGGGCAATGCCCTGATGTTGCTCTAATTGATAACAGGCCGGACTCCCTGTTTATGGAGGCCTTAAAGCAGTAATGAACATTCACCGTCTGTATCGTCCTTTTATGCGCTACTTCCGAGCGAAGCGCATGTTACAATTCCGCTATAACTTTGCGCTTGCAGAAACAACTCAGATGCTGGATGTTGGTAGATCTTGGGCGCGAACATGTCCCGGTTTTTACCAAATCGTTGATTGCAATAATGACGTGAGCGCGTTGAAGAAGGGTAACCGATGCCTCTTATACTTGGCTCCTGTATTGATTCTACCAGTTACGCCGAAGCATCCGCCCGCATTTTCTCGTGGGCCGCTTTAGGGGAAAGCCGTTACGTCTGTGTGGCCAATGTCCACATGGTGATGGAGGCTTACGATGATGCAAAATTCCGCCAGATCATCAACACCGCCGACCTGGTCACCCCAGATGGGATGCCGCTGGTGTGGGTGATGCGCTTGCAGGGGCTTCGCCAGCAGGAGCGCGTCTATGGCCCTGCGCTTACCCAGTTTGTGCTGGAAGCGGCAAACAGAGAAGGGATACCAGTGGGGTTCTATGGAAGCACACTGCAGACGCTGGAGAAGTTGAAGAGCAAAGTACAGGAGCGCTATCCCTCTCTAAAGATCGCCTATCTTTATGCCCCTCCGTTTCGGCCTCTGACGCCGGAAGAGGATGATGAAGTGGTGAGAGCCATCAACGACTCGGGAACTCGCATTCTCTTCGTGGGTCTTGGCTGTCCCAAACAGGAACGCTGGATGGCAGCCCACAAGGGACGGGTACAGGCTGTGATGCTGGGCGTGGGCGCGGCCTTTGACTTTCTCGCTGGGGTGAAACCCCAGGCCCCGCGCTGGATGCAGCGCGCCGGCCTGGAATGGCTCTTTCGCTTGCTCAGCGAACCACGCCGCCTTTGGCGCCGCTATGCGAAAGTCGTGCCATTGTTTATTCTGTATAATCTACTTGAAATCCTGCAAGGGAAATTCTATCGTTCATCATCGATTGAAGGAGGAACTTCATGAGAACAGCTTTAGTCCTAGGTGCCGGGGGCTTCATTGGAGGGCATCTGGCAAATCGCTTGAAAGACGAAGGGTATTGGGTGCGTGGCGTTGACTTGAAACACAATCCATGGCAGGGTCTGTGGGTGGATGAGTTTATCAGTGGCGATTTGCGCGAACCCGCCGTAGTTGCGCAGGTCATCGACCGCCCCTTTGACGAGGTCTATCAACTGGCGGCCGATATGGGCGGCGCCGGTTATATCTTCACCGGGGAACATGATGCCAATGTGATGCACAATTCGGCGCAAATCAATCTGAATGTTGCCCCACGCTGTGTTGAAATGGGGGTGAAAAAGGTCTTCTATTCGTCTTCGGCGTGCATTTATCCCCTATACAATCAGTTGGATCCAGAAAATCCGAAAACCAGTGAAGATTCGGCTTATCCCGCCCAGCCCGACAGCGAATATGGCTGGGAGAAGCTGTTCAGCGAACGGCTGTATCTCTCATTTCAGCGCAATTATGGCTTGCCGGTGCGCATTGCCCGTTTTCACAATGTCTTTGGTCCTTTTGGCTCGTGGAAAGATGGGCGTGAAAAAGCCCCAGCCGCCATCTGCCGCAAGGTCGCCATGGCGCCCGATGGCGGGGAGGTCGAAGTGTGGGGTGATGGCAAGCAAACGCGCTCGTTTTTATATATTGAAGAGTGTTTGGAGGCGGTGCGGCGCTTTATGGATTCGGATTTTAGCGGGCCGCTCAACATCGGTTCGGAGGAGATGGTCACCATCGACCAGCTCGTCGATTATGTCATTGAAATTTCGGGCAAAACGCTGCGTAAGCGATATGTCGAAGGACCGGTGGGCGTGAGAGGGCGTTCTTCGGATAACACCCTGATCCGTCAGGTTTTGGGGTGGGCGCCTTCCCTGCCTTTGAAAGACGGTTTGCGCAAAACCTATGCCTGGATTGAAGGCGAAGTAAAGAAGCTGCAAGAGCGCCAGCACGTGGCGGCTTGAGATGGCTGATGAGACCTGTGGTGGTGATTGATAACGCCATCATAAGTTGGGTTGATAATCGGCTGCGAAAACCTCCCCAGAACCACGAATGCACCAACGACGCAGCCATTCGTGCATTCGTGAAAACTTCGTGGATGGTCTGTGCTGCTAAACAGAGCCTGTGGTATTAAATTGCCAAATTTAGATGGATATTGATCTTTGACATCTCTCAGAATGGTTTATTGCGAAGATTTGACATGCAGCAAAAGTATTCCCTGGCCGAAATCAAGGCGATTGCGAGCGATGTTCTTCAGCACTACTCCGAGATTCTGTTTGCCATTCTTTACGGCTCAGTCATCGAAGGAGATGACTATCGTGATATTGACATCGCCTTGTTTGTGAATCGCGAGCAGGAATCCGCAAGAGAAGCTTGGCACTTTGCCTTCCGCCTGGCTGAGCAACTACAGAAAAAGCTCTTATGCGCGGTGGATGTGGTCATCCTCAACGAGGCGCCGCTGGCTTCTCGTTACCATGTTTGTCAGGGGCTGCCACTTGTGGTTCGCGACGAAGCGCTTTTCGAGCAATTTCTCGAGCGCACCCGCGATGAATACTGGGACTTTCAACCGATTGCGCAGCAGTATCTGCGCGAGTTGAGATGAAAAACCTTAACCTCGATCGCCTGCGGCTACGTTTGGGTGCCATAGCGGATGCTTTACGTCGCTTGCGGGAACTGGGCGCTTTAGAAGAAGATGCTTTTCTGGCAGATTATCGCAATACGGAAAGCGCCAAGTACTTACTGATTGTTGCCGTCGAGGCGGCGATTGACGTTTGTAATCACATTGCAAGCAAAGGCGGAGGTCGCTCGCCACAGGATTATGCCGATTGTTTTGAGGTGTTGCTCGAATTAGGGGTCTTACAACCTGCATTGGCTGAGCGCCTGAAACGCATGGCTCGCTTTCGTAACCTGGTTGTCCATCTTTACTGGCAGGTAGATAATCGGCTGGTGTATCAAATCCTGCGCTGCGACCTTGCCGATCTTGATGACTTTTGCCAGGCGATTCTGAAGTGGTTGGGTTTATAATTCCTATAGCCGCTTGATTGATTAATATTCATTTCGGCGTAATAGATGGTCTCTGAAAGGATATTCCGCAAAATCTATTGGATGTTTCATGCGTTCGTAGAATAAGTCCGGCTAGGAGGAAAAGATTTAATTAAGCTAGGGTACTACCTACTGTTGTGAATCGAGGTGTTCTAAGAGTGAGAAAACCTTCCACGAATATCAGCCGAAAATACCCGAATGAAGGTGCTATTCGTGAATTCGTACAACATTCGGGGAAGGTTTTCCCTCAAGATGGCCAGGGTAGTTAACTGCAAAGATTCTCTCAAAGGGGAAGCAAAAGATGTTACGCCGATTTACGATAGAATTTGCCCTTTTTTCGATGGTGATGGATTCCGTCCTGGTAATGATTGCCCTGCGCCTCGCTGTCCTGATTCGCCCTTCGCTGGATGAGTGGTTGGGAATCGCCAAACCATTCATGCAACCACCCCTGATCGAAGGCTGGTTGTATCCGGTCTTCAGTTGGATTTGGGTGATGTTGTTGTTGCTGTTTGGGGTTTATGATGGGCGGCGCCATTTTCGCTATATTGAAGAAGTCAACAGTATCACCTTGGGCTCGGTGCTGGCAACCGTGATGCTCGCCGGAACGCTTTATTTAACCTATCGGGATTTGTCGCGAGCCCTTTTTCTTTCTTTTGCGATGGTGAGCACTGGTTTGATTCTGGCAGTTCATTCGTTTTACCGTCTGTATTTTCGTTTCTTTGCTCCTGAGATGGACACGCAAAAGCGCCGCGTTTTGATTCTTGGCGCCGGACCGGTCGGGATGCGCGTTGCCAAAGACCTACGCGAGTACCAGAATTTTGGTGTTCAGTTGGTGGGTTTTCTGGATGATGACCCGAAAAAACAGAGCCATGTAGATGTTTTGGGTGGCTTGGATCGGATTGATGAGGTGATTAAGCGCCATGCGATCGATGAGGTGATTTTTGCCTTGCCCTCCCGGGTGGCGGCGAAAATCAGCGTGCTGGTGGCTGAATTGCATGAACTCCCGGTGCGGGTTTGGGTGGTGCCGGATTATTACACCCTGGCTTTGAATCAGGCGCGGGTGGAAGAACTGGCCGGCGTGCCGCTGATCGATTTGCGCGCCCCGGCTTTGGATGACACCCAACGCCTGCTCAAGCGTGCCTTTGACCTGGTCGTAACTCTGTTGATGATGCCGTTCGTGTTGCCAATCATGGGGGTCATTGCCCTAGCAATAAAGCTCGATTCGCCAGGCCCGATATTGTTTCAGCAAGTGCGGGTGGGAGAAAATGGCAAACTGTTTGGCATGTTAAAATTCCGCAGCATGGTGCAAGATGCGGACAAAATGCGCCACGTGATCGAAGAAGTGGACGAAAATGGCCGCATCCATCAACGCAAGAACAAACCCGACCCGCGCGTTACGCGGGTCGGTCGTTTTCTGCGCAAAACCAGTCTGGATGAGTTACCGCAGTTGTTCAACGTGTTAAAAGGTGAGATGAGTCTGGTCGGTCCGCGCCCGGAGATGCCCCATCTGGTCGAACAATATGAACTCTGGCAGCGCAAGCGCTTTGCCGTACCGCAAGGGATCACTGGCTGGTGGCAGGTAAATGGGCGTAGCGATAAGCCGATGCATGAACACACTGACGAAGACCTGTACTATGTGCAGAACTATTCGCTGTGGCTGGATATCTACATCTTGATTAAGACGGTCTTCGTGGTGTTGCGCGGTAAAGGAGCTTATTGAAAGCGGAAATGCAACCCGTAAATCAAAAGCGTGACTTCCATATCCCCTTCTGGGTCATCCTGCTCATTGCGGCGCTCAATGGGTTGGTGTATGTCTTTTTGGTGCCGCCGTGGCAACACTACGACGAGCCAGGGCATTTTGAGTATGTAACCCTGTTTGCCAGAATGGGACACTTGCCGGATGAGGAAGAAATCGATCACTCTATTCGGCGCCAAATGGCGGCTTCTATGGTGGAACACGATTTTTTCCGAAGTTTAGGATGGTCTCCCAATTTGATTGATTTGGGTACGCCGCCCTGGATTGGCATCACTCAACTGGATGATCAACCATTGTACTATTTCCTGGCATCCCTGCCCTTGCGCATCTTTGCCAACCAAGATGTGACCGTTCAGCTCTACCTAGCGCGGCTGGTTTCGTGGGTGTTATTTTTAGTTACAATCTTTGCTGCCTGGAATACATCTCGCATTCTATTTGGAAAACAAAGTTCCCTTGGTTGGGGCATTCCATTGTTTTTAGGTTGCCTGCCGGGTTTTGTAGATCTAATGACCTCTATCAACAATGATGTCGGTGCAATTGCCGTTCTCTCCCTTTATTTCTGGTTGTCGGTTTGGATTCTTGTTGACCGGGTAAATTTATGGCGCGTGATTGGGGTTTTTGCTCTGGCAGTGGCAGCCTTTTATACCAAGTCTACAGCTCTGGTTGGATTATTGTTTCTGCCGATTATCCTTCTCTGGGGAGTTCTGGGAAAGAGAAATTGGATCTATATCCAGATTGGTTTATCGCTGGTTGCTTTTTTGGCTTTGATCTGGGTGTTTTTTGATTGGGGAAGTCGAACGCCAGTTTGGTATTATCCTGCGGGGAAATCTCTCAGACAAATTAAAGGGAAAGCGCCTTTGGGCAATGCTTATCTTGTTTTGCTAGGTGGATCATCTGCCTATCAAATGCTGACCGCTAAGGCTCTCAAAATGATTCAAGGGCAAGATGTTACTCTTGGGGGTTGGATATGGTCCGATCAGTCGATAACTATCAGTCTGCCCCAACTAGTATTGAATAAGCAGTCACAAAACGCGGAGGAAAAAATCGCCATTGGTGAGACTCCTAAATATTTTTCTTACACCGTAAAGATACCAGAAGTAGCTGATGTGGGTTGGGTCTATTTGAATGCCTCTGATTTGCCAGCTTCTTTGCAGGTATATTATGACGGTTTAGTTTTATCGGTTGGAGAATATCCTGTGGGTGTTGTGCCGCTATTCACGGATATGAAGGGTAGAGTGGGAAGTTGGAACGGAAAGGGATTTGAAAATCTTTTGCGCAATGGTTCCGCTGAAACTGCCTTGCCGATAGTGTCGGAGGGAATTGCTATCTGGATGAGTAAAAGATATCTGAATGCAGGCTATTTCTGGAGCCTGTTTGACTTCGAAGGATCAAAAAGCTATTTGTTAACTTCACTTCGTCGTATGGTGCAAACATTTTGGGGTTATTTTGGCTGGGCGCATGTCCCTCTGATGGGGGGTGAAAGAATCTATTTGCTCTTTTCTGCCTTTACAATCGTGGCTATCTTTGGTATATTGGCGAAGCTTATATCAGATGTACGTAAAGCAAACTGGAAAGTTGGTGTGATATTTACTCTGGTGATATTTGGGCAACTCTGGTTGACTATAATGCGCCATGCAGGGAGCTGGTTTTCCGCACCGATGTATCCGGTAGCGCGGTATTTTTTTCCGGCGATTCTTCCTTTCTCAATTGGACTTTGTTGGGGATGGTCAAAAATTTTTGCCTTTATAAAATTGCCCGATTACCGAGTAAAATATCTCACCTCCATTGTTTTACTGGAGGCTTTGAACATTTGGGCTTGGCTAAGTATCTACGGATTCTATTATGGAGGAAACAATGCTTAAGAAATGGTTTTTAGCAGTAATGATTTTGACTATAGTTGCGATTGGATGGGGCTTCAGGCTGGAACACAGAGTCAATGCCCAGAGTCCTAACTACGATCTTTATTTACCGTTGGTCATTAAAGATCGGGGTCAAACAGTCTTTGGAGTTGAAGTGGGATACTTTAATTCGTCCATGGCGGATAAAGCTAAAAATGTTGGAGCGACATGGGTGAGAATAAACGGTTTGCTATGGTCAGACATTCAGCCCACGAAGCAGGGTGGATATGTCTGGCAGAATGCAAGTGTGTTAGAAGGAAGTTTGACAAATGCAGCCCAAAGGAGACTGCAAACCATCTTGATTGTTCGCAGCACGCCTAGCTGGGCGCAACAAAAACCCGGCAGTTATTGCGGGCCAATTAAACCTAAAAACCTGGGCGATTTTGCCCAATTCATGCATGAGACGGTAAAACGATACAGTGTTTATCCGTATAATGTCTTATATTACGAGTTATGGAATGAACCCGATGTTGCACCGGAATTAGTGCCTGGAGACAGCGTTTTTGGTTGTTGGGGTAACCTCAATGATACATATTATGGAGGGGGGTATTACGCTCAGATGTTACAAGCAGTTTATGGGGCAGTCAAAAGCGCCAATCCAAACGCTCAGGTTGTACTAGGAGGGTTATTGCTGGATTGTGATCCACGCAATGTTGGTACGGGTTACTGTCCGAATACCAATGCTACCAGAGCGCCTCGGTTTTTTGAGGGGGTCTTAAGAAATAACGGTGCATCCTATTTTGACTATATCAGTTTCCATGGTTACCCAACTTACTCCGTCAATTTCACTCCTATCCAATCAGAAAAAAACTTCCCCAGTTGGAGTGCCAGTGGCGGTGTAGTAGCAGGAAAGATAAATTTTCTGCGTAGCGTGATGGTGCAATATGGAGTAGATAAGCCGCTCCTGCACACCGAAGGAGCTCTACTTCTTGACCAGCTAGGGGCGGAGGCATTTCAACAGGCTAAAGCAGATTATGTGGTTTGGCTTTATGCGCGCAACTGGTCATTGGGGGTAAAGGGAACGATCTGGTACACACTTGACGGACCGGGGTGGAGATACGGTGGGTTATTGGATTCTAACCAAAATCCTCTCCCAGGTTATACCGCCTTAAGATTTATGACGGAAATCTTAAATGACTACCAGTATAACCAGGAAATTTTACCTGGAAATGGCACATTTGGATTTGAATTTAGGAAAGGAACCTCCAAAATTTGGGTTGTTTTTACCCCCGATAAAAATGCTCGGGTGATCTCCACGCCATCTGGGATTACGGCCGCTTATGACCCGCTCGGCAATGCGGTTAGTTATGGGACAAGTATAACTATCACTCGCCCGACGTATTTATTGATCAATCCGTGATCAAAGAGATTACTCTTTTTTTACTCCCTCTCATTAGTTGCGTATTGACGTGGAGATTGATGCCTCACACATCAATCTCCACGCTTTTCAATAAAATACCTTTTGGGGTTATCTTGCTCATTGCTTTTGGAGTTCGATTTCTACCGGCTTACTTGTTATTTGACCGCTCGAATTATGATTTGGAATCCTATGCTCTAGTCAGTCGACAGGTTGTCTTGCGACATGATGTCTATACAGCAAAAGAGACTTTGGGCAGGCACCCATACCTGCCTTTACAAATGTATTGGCTCGGTCTGGCCAGGGGGATCAGCGATTCCATCCATCTGCCCTTTCCTTTTGTGGTAAAGTGGTTGTTTATCCTGGCGGACTTGCTAATCGTCGTGGTAATTTTTTTAAGTTTGCAAAAGCAAACCGCTATTTCGCCAGTTGTTGGGGCGCTTTTATATTCTTTTCACCCTATTGCGATTTATGTCTCAGCTTATCATGGCCAGTTTGACTCATTGCCGATGTTGTTTTCGCTAATTGCTTTATTGCTATTAACCTCCAATACTTATCTATCACCTTTTTTTCTTGGCTTGGGTATATGGGTAAAGAGCTGGCCTGTCTTAGCTCTTCCTGCAGCGATGCTGGCGCAACAAAATTGGATGAGGCGATTTTTTTATTTGTTGATCGTTGGAATGATGCCTCTGGCAGGAATTCTGATTTACATTGGCTTTATTAACGCCAATTGGAAGATGGTTTTATTAAGAGCACTGGGATATAACCACGGCTTTGGAGTTTGGGGATACACTTTTCTCATCAGATTACTGGTACTATGGTTAGGAAAAGGCGCAGCACTTCTGAATAATTACCGAGCCTTTGGCAGATTTGTTACAATTTTAGCAATTGGATTTGTATGGTTTCGGGTGAGCAGGAGTGAGAAAAACCCTATCAGGCTGTACCTGATTACTTTGTTATCATTTTTGGCTTTTACCCATGCTTTTTCTATTCAATATCTTGTCTGGGTTTTGCCATTTTCCATTCTGAATTTTCAAAGCGAACATATATGGTTAAGAAGATATCTGATTGCTTCGTTTGCCTATTGTTTTCTTGTATATAACACATTGATTTTACGACCCGCAATCACCAACCTGCTCCCCTGGCCACAAGCCGATATAGCTATCATTATTCCAGCGAGTCTCCCTGTTTGGTTGGTAGTTGTTTTCTGGATGATCGATCTGATCAAGAGAAGCGGTGAAAATGAAAAAATTACCGCTCTCTAGTTTTGAAGTCTACGTTGTAAAACTACTTATCTCAGTATTTTCGTTGATTTTTATTGTCTTATTTTTCTACACTTCACTTTCTAGAATTGCGTATCCCTACGCCTTGGAGTGGGTAGAGGCGAATACATTTGTTCATACTCTGCGAGTGGTTCACAGACAGTCGCTATATGTTCCACCGAGTTATGAATTCACTCCAACAATTTATCCCCCTCTTTATTATTATTTCTCAAGTTTTTACCCTGCAAATATCATGCTTTCGATGAGAACTGTTTCCTTTTTCTCGACAATTGCGATCTTGCTGATGATCTATAAAATAGCTCGTTCGAGAAAATTAGATCCTGTGTTTAGCTTTGGAGCGGTTGGGTTATTTTCAGCCTCTTACTCCATGACGGGATTTTGGTTTGACATTGCTAGGGTAGACATGACATGTTGTTTTTAGCCTTTGTTGCAGGAGTTTATACGATATCAGTTTGTGATAAATTGGATAGTACAATTGCAGGATTCTGGGCTGGTTTTCTGAATTTTTTGGCATTTGCTACAAAGCAAAATGCTTTAGCAGCAGTTCCTTTTATCTCTCTTTACTTCTTGATAAAAAGACAATACAAGCGATTGATTGCATTTATTTGCAGTTTTGTAATTTTTGTTGTCTTTTTTGTTTTTTACATGAATTGGCGGTCAAATGGTTGGTTCTGGTTTTATATTTATGATGTACCAATCAATAATCCGATTTCATGGCGATTTGTATATGCAACATTTTGGACTGAATTTTTATTACCACGATTTTGGGGGTTGATTGTTTTATGTCTGTTATCTATTTTCTTTTTCAATTTTAGAGCACTTAATTTTTTTATTGCAATAGCAGTACCCCTATTTTTGATGAGTATTATACCAATGGCGCGTCAATGGGGGTGGATCAACAATTTGGTACCCGCCTCTTTCTGTTTGTCTATTCTGGGTATGGAAAGTTTTCAGCATGTCTTTTCTCAGCGGTCTGAAAGAGGGGGAACAATATTGCAAACCGGGATGTTCTACATAGCATTTATTCTCTTGATAGTGCAGTTTATAAATTTACTTTACGCTCCTCGCTTACAAATTCCGGTTAAAAAAGATTATCGGTTTGGTGAAAAGATTGTAGCCACTGTAGCCAAATCAGAACCACCGGTTTTTATTCCAACAGCGCCTTACTTTTTGAGATATTCAAATCTACCTACTCACGTTCAAACGGCCTCATTAGGAGATCTTTACCTTGCATCTAAAAATGATCCCCAGATTGCTGAAAAGGTAGAGCCATATCTCCAAAAAATCAATCGTTACGTCGAAGGAGGGATAATTCAAACAGCGATAATTCCCTCTGGCAGCAGCTATGCTTTAATCTTTTCATCGGAAAATGGTTATAAGTGTCGCAAAATCTTTCCTCGAGGTCAGTCTTTTCGGACAATTACTGGGGCGATCAGCACACTGGATAGGGTTTGCCACAAGGTAAAATTAGGAAACTATGGCAATCGATAAACAGTTGTGGGAAGAAAAACTTGCCCTGCTATCCTCCTGTTTTTATCTCGGACTTTTGGTCTATTTATTACGACACTGGTCGTATGATGATCCTTACATCACCTTTCGCTATACCTATAATTTGGTTTATCGCAAAGAGTTTGCATATAATATAGGGGAACGGATTTTAAGCACAACTTCTCCATTTTTTGCCGTGCTTTTAGCTATGCCGGCGCTGTTTGTCGATAATATTCCATTAATAGCTTCTTTAGTGGGGTGCTTTGCCTTAGCAGCAAGCGGGTTTTTATTTTGGCGCATTGGGAAAATATGGGGATATTCACTCCTGAGTTGGGTTGGGTTAATTTTATTTCCTGTATTTCCGTTACCGATTTCTACGCTGAGTTCTGAAACCCCCCTGTATATTTGTGCGGCTCTTTTGAGCTTTTTCCTCTACGAAAAAGGGAAATATAGCCTGGCTTTTTTGGCTACTGCTATTATGGTTTTCTTCCGACCCGATGGAGTTATTTTGCCCATAATTTTGTTTTGTCATTATTGCATTTCACAAAAGAAAATTCCTTTGTTTCCGATAGGGATATTTTTAATCATCAATCTAATCTGGTGGGGATTTTTGTGGACGTATTTCGGATCACCGATTCCGGTGACCTTGTTTGCCAAACAACAACAAGGGGAAATGGCAATCAGTCAGAAATTTTTTTGGGGATTTTTTAACGTTCTAAAGGGCTACCAAAAGAATCCTCTGTATTGGTTAGAAGCGATTTTTGCTCTCTCGGGTGTTTTTTCTGCAGTGAGAAAGCGACATCGCAGCTTGATTTTGGTTGGGTATACTTTTTTATATTTTCTTGCCTATTCTGTATTAGGGGTAAGCCGGTATTTCTGGTACTATGCGCCACTAGTGCCTGGATTTATCTTGATGATGGGATTAGGATTCCAATGGTTTTGGGATGTCAGTAATCGACTAACCCCTGGCGCAAATAGAAGCGTGCAAATAGCCCTTTTATTGATTGTTGGAGTGATGAGTGTAAATCAGTTGATCGGTGTAGTTCGATTAAGTTTAAATCCAGATAAACGGATCAGAATCTATCGGGATATTGGTCGCTGGATTACTCAACATACGGCTCCTTCTGCTAAGATTGGGGCACTTGAAATTGGTGTAATCGGTTATTATGCCGATCGTTATATGGTAGATTTTGCCGGCTTACTACAACCAGAGGTTGCTAAAATAATGAGCAAAACTTCCACCTACGAAGATACCGCCCTTTTTGCGATTTCAAATTATAAGCCCAATTATGTTGTATTGCATGAGGGGGGATTTCCAAAGCTCGAGGTAACACTAGAAAATTCCTGTCAAAAGGTAAAAAGATTTAACGGGAAAAATTACGGAGTGACGTATAATTTGAGTATCTACTCTTGTTACTACTCCGCAGGAGGGAAAGAAGGTGAACGGAAATCGCCAATGGAAGTGGGTGCTTTGGGTGAGCTTCTTATCCCTGGTGTTGGTGGTATTGGTTTTCCCTAGCCCGAATTATCGAACGAAATACAAGAGCAAGGGAAAGAGCTCATCCTCCTCACTAACAACCCAATTTACCCAATCGACTTTATCTCGATTTTCCTTTAGCAGTACAGGCTTTATCCAACCTAACCTCGGGCAATATCCGCCAGAGGTTCTTTTTGTCGCCCGGCAGGGCAACCTGACCCTCTGGTTCACTGCCAATGCGGTCTGGTTTTCTATGCTTGAATCAAAAGCCAGGCACAGCGATGATCAGACGCAGCGTCCGAGCAAATTCCCACCGCTAAACTCACAAACCAAGGTCTTTCACGGGAAGCTTTCGTTTGTTGGCAGCAATCCCAACCCGACTCTGGTCGCTGAGGCGGAGCTTTCACCTCGCTTCAATTATTTTAAGGGTAACGATGCAACGCACTGGGTCACCGATGTAGGGGCTTTCTCGCGTTTGGTCTATCACGACCTTTATCCGGCGCTCGACCTGGAAATCAGCTTCGAAGAAGAGGGTATGAGCTGGGGGTTCAAAACAAACCAGGCTGGACAAAAGCAAGTGCTGTCCAGACCGCATCTTAGGTTGGAAGGGGTGGATGAGGTAGAGGTATTGGATGAGCAATGGCTCAGCCTTCACACACCGCTTGGGAATCTTGCCTTGCCCTTGCCGGCTGCTCCCTCTGGCGTGAAGGTCACCTGGCAGTCTCTGGGTGGTGAAGAGCACAGTACAACGCTCTTTCCGCTGGAGGGCGAGGGGAGGGTGAATAGCCGCAAACTGCGCATAGCCAGTATATGGGAGACTGCCAACCGCTTATTTGCACCGTCCCTTGCCTGGGGTCAGGAAGCTGTGGATGAGCTGGTTTTCAGCACGTTTCTGGGTGGCAGCAGCGACGAAATTGCTTATGATGTCGCCGTGGATGACGAAGGAGCCATTTATGTCGTTGGTGGGACGCAGTCGGCGGATTTTCCTGTTTTCAGCGGAAGCTATGACCTGCAAGCTAATGGCAGAGAGGACGTCTTTGTCAGCAAACTGTCTTTAGATGCTTCCAGCCTGATCTATAGCACCTATATTGGCGGGGCAAGTGTAGATCGCGGCTATTCCCTGCAGGTAGATGCGGCTGGCCGGGCAATCATCGGTGGCGTATCAACCTCGACGGATTTTCCGCAAACCTATGGAACTGGCGGTGGCAATGGGGATGGGTTTGTGTTGCGCCTGTCCGACCAGGGCAATCTATTGGACTTCAGCCATGTGCTGGGAGGCAATGACTTCGATGCGGTGAATGATTTGGTTATCGATGAAAATGGATTTATTTACGCGACCGGAGCGACTGCCTCAAGTGATTTCCCAATTAGTTATGGACACCAAGGGAGAACAGATGCCTTTGTGGTTAAACTTTCGGCGGCGGGGGATGTGATTTCTTCGGTTGGCTTGCTCAGCGGATCAGGGAACGAGGCTGGTTATGGTGTTGATCTGACGGGGGAAGGCCTGGTAACTGTTGTGGGTAGCACGTCTTCAACGGATTTCCCAATAACCCAGGGTGCGGTTCAGTCAACCTATCAGGGAGGCTATGCGGATGGCTTTATCAGTAATTGGAATATGTCTGAGTATGCTGCTTCCCAAACTTATAGCACCTACCTGGGCGGGAACGGATGGGATGAAATCTATGATGTCGCTCAACAAGGGGGTTTTTCTTTTTTAACCGGCTTTACCGGCTCGACGAATTTCCCCATGGTCTTAGCGTACGACTCAAGTTTGGGGGGACTCTATGATGCCTTTGTGGCGAAGTTTGATCACACCTCGGGTCTTACGTACAGCACCTATCTTGGTGGCAGCGCTATGGACATCGGCAGAGCAATTGTAGTATCCCCACAGGGCGAAGTCCTGATTGCGGGTAGCACATCTTCAAGCGACTTTCACACGACCAATGATGCTTTCCAGACAAGCCATCTGGGAGGAGAAGATGCCTTTCTAACCAAACTGCGCCTGACGGATAACAGCGTGAACTATAGCACGTTGATCGGTAGCAATGGGTCCGAAAAGGCTTACGCCCTGGCACTGGGCAGCGATCCGCGTGCTTTTGTGGTTGGCTATACCGAGTCAGAGCATTTTCCCCTGACCACTACCGCGGTTGACCGCGCTTTTGGAGGTGCTGGTGAAGCTTTCGTGCTGAAAATGGCTTTAGGTTTCTTTCCCACTGCAACACTGACGGTCACTCCAACCGCTACTCAAACTCCCACCGCCACCCGCACCCCTACCGCTACGCGCACGGCGACTCCGACTCGCACCGAGACACCGACACGCACAGCGACTCCAACCCGCACCGAGACACCGACACGCACAGCGACTCCAACCCGCACCGAGACGCCAACGCGGACGCTTACTCCTACTCGAACGCTAACTCCCACCCGCACCGAACGTCCGACGATGACCATGATACCCACCTCGACCTCCCGCCCATCGCAATTTGATTTTTACCTCTTCCTCCCGTTAATCTTTAGGAGCAACATCTCGTCTGGAAATTAATAACAAGGACACTCGGCCAAAACAGCGTGGCAGGCGATTTTGATCCGCCTGCCACTTTTTATTAACGTGTGAGTATTCCCTTCATGCCTCCCGATACCACACGACCAATTTCATCGGCCGGATGCCCGATTTCTAAAGAGCTGGCTGTGAAACATGGGACGCTTTCCATATTTTCGAATACTTTGAGATATAATCTTGTCCAGGTCATGAAGCGGACTTTTTTATGCAAACCTTTCTGATGGTGAAAGAATAAGCACGCAGAAAGAAATTGTTTTCCGTAGTAAGGAAGTAAAGTTTTATGCGTCGTACTGTTTTTCTACTGATTGTCGATGGACTGATGACGTTAGTCTCCTTTTTGCTTGCCCTGATGTTGCGCTTTGAATTCAACGCCATTGATTATTTCTTGCGCGCCTTACTGCCCGTTATTCTGGCTGGGATGATTATTCGACCGATGGCCTTTGCGCTGGGGGGCATCTACCGGCGTGTCTGGCGCTACGCTACCACCCGTGACTTTTTTCATCTTGCTCTGGCAGTGCTGGTCGGCTCGATCCTGATTTCAATCGTTGCCTTTTCTCTGTACCCTCGCTATGTGTACACGCTGCCTCGTTCGGTATTGGGAATCGAGTTTGCTCTGAGCCTGATTCTGTTAGGAGGGGTTAGAGTAGTAATTCATCAACTGGAGCGTTATCCCGGAGATATTTTGTGGCGGCGAGTGAAGCTCGACCCAGCCCGCAAAGTCCTGATCGTTGGGGCAGGCAACGCTGGCGTACAAATGTACCGTGAAATTCAGTCCAACCCTCAATTAGGATTGAGAACCATTGGGTTTGTGGATGATGACCCGCGTAAAATTGGCCAACGGGTTTTTGGCCTTCCGGTTGAAGGCCCGATCATCAATCTGCCCAAAATTGCAGCCAAACGTCAGGCTGAAGCGGTGATTATTGCTATCCCCAGTGCGCCACAACAAACGATTCAAAATATCAAGAGTTTGTGTCATGAAGCTCAATTGCCCTATTCAACCATGCCTTCGTTGAGCAGTTTTCTCAAGTTAGAAGAGGAGCAACTCTCGACCTACCTGAAAGTTCCCATGGCATTGCCGGATATTACCGGGGAAGAAATCGAGGCAGTAGTTCGGGTAATGCAGTCACGCAACCTCTCGATCGGTTCGCAAACGATGGCTTTTGAGAAATATGCTGCAGCCGTTGCCCATGCGGAACACGCCGTGGCGGTTATAAATGGCACGGCTGCTTTGCATTTGTGCATTGTGGCTGGGGGCATTGGCGCGCAGGACGAGGTGATCACGTCCCCCTTTAGTTTCGTTGCAACCGCTAATGTGGCGCTTTATGAAGGTGCAAAGCCGGTCTTTGTGGACATTGATCCGGTTAGTCTGAATATTGACCCAAACCGGATTGAGGCGGCCATTACGCCGCGCACCAAAGCCATTTTGCCCGTCCATATTTTTGGCCAGCCGGCTGACATGGACCCCATTCTGGAAATTGCTGAACGGTATGGCCTGATTGTCATCGAAGATGCCTGTGAGGCAATTGGAGCTGAGTACAAAGGCAGGCGGGTGGGCGCTCTGGGCAAAGCTGGCGCTTTTGCTTTCTACCCCAATAAACAAATCACCACCGGAGAAGGCGCAGTTTTGGTTACCAATGATGAGAAATGGGCAGACCTGTTCCGTAGCCTTCGCAATCAGGGGCGGGATGTCTTTGACGGGTGGCTTAATCACTCGCGTTTGGGATATAACTATCGCATTTCTGAGATGAATGCTGCTGTTGGCGTCGTGCAAATGCGTCGCCTGGATACTTTATTGCGCAAGCGCGAAGAAGTTGCAGCAGAGTATAAAAAACATTTGGAGAAAATTCCTGGTGTCTCCCCTTTGACAATCCTGCCAACCACGACGCGCATGAGCTGGTTTGTTTATCCGGTGCGTTTCGATGAGACCATCGATCGAAATGTCGTCATAGAAAAATTAGCCCAACGGGGTATCCCAGCTCGTCCCTATTTCACCCCCATTCACCTACAACCCTTCTATCGCGAACGATTTGGCTATAAAGAGGGTGATTTTCCGATTGCAGAGGCAGCCGGCCGTTCGATTTTGGCTTTGCCCTTTTCTGCGCCGATGAAAGCTGAGGAAGTTCAATTTGTTTGCGAAAATCTGGCTCAGGTTTTAGAAGAAATGAAGCGGTAAAATGAAATCGGTTTTATTTGTTTGTACGGGAAATATATGTCGCTCACCAATGGCGCAGGGATTACTCCTGGCTCAATTGGGTGAGAAACACGATGGTTGGCGTATCGAATCGGCTGGGGTTGCAGCGATGGAAGGTACGCCTGCCAGTCAAAAGACCCTTCAGATTTTATCCGAGAAGGGCATTGATCTTTCTTTTCATAAGGCTCGTCAGATCAATCGTTATCTTATGGAGCAGTTTGCCTTAATTTTGGTGATGGAGCGGCGTCACAAACACATTTTGCAAACCCAATATCCCGATTTTGCAGCAAAAATTTACCTCCTCAGTGAGATGATCGGGAAAGACCATGAAATTGATGATCCCGGCGGTGGAACCTATGAAGATTATCAAAGGACAGCTTTTGAAATTGAGAGTATTCTAAGCCATGGCCTTGTTAAGATTGAGCAACTGGCAACGGACTCGCCTGGATAAACGGGATTAACCTTTCCTGATCGCAATGAAAATTCTTGCGGTAAGTGATACGGTTATCGATGCGCTATATTCCCCTCAGGTTTCGGCGCGATTTTCCAAGATTGATTTAGTCATTAGTTGTGGTGACCTTCCTTACTACTATCCCGAATACTTAACAAGTTTGTTGAATGCATCCTTGTATTTCATTCGTGGTAATCATGACTTAGCGGCAGAACATCCATTTAAACCTCCACCGGCGCCGGTGGGGGGAGTCGATCTCCATCTCCGATCGGTTAATCATTCAGGACTGCTGCTAGCCGGTGTCGAAGGCAGCATTCGCTATAAAGATGGCCCATTCATGTACTCTCAAAGCGAAATGTGGTTGCATGTCTTTCGCCTATTGCCAGCTCTTTTCTTTAACAAATTGCGCTATGGCAGATATTTAGACGTGTTTGTCACCCATGCGCCTCCCTTTGGCATTCACGACCAGGCAGATTATGCGCATCAAGGTATTCGCGCCTTTCGCTGGCTTGACGAAGTCTTTCAACCAGCCTATCATTTGCATGGTCATATTCATCTTTATGGTAGAGATCAACGTCAGGTCAGTGGTTTAGGATATACCCAGGTAGTCAATTGTTATGGATATAAAGAAATCTGTCTGCCTTAGCGACAAATCAGCAAGGGTATTGAAGTCTGGCGCAATAGCTCGTCAACAACGCTCCCACGCAGAACTTGGACAAGTGGAGCGTAACCATATCCACCAACGATAATGAAGTCACACGCAAATTGTGAGGCCGTCGATAAAATTGCCTCGCTTACAGCTTCGCAGCGATGCACATACTCGGCGGTAATTTTCCGATAGCTCAGATGCTTACGGGCAATGTTCAGGTGTTTTTGAGCTTGGGAGGATTTTTCGTCAACACTTAGAACTGTCAATGAAATAGACCATTTTTGGGCTAAATAGACCGACAGATAAAGCGCTTCCTGAGCTTTGGGACTGCCATCAAAGGCAAGCAACCCTTTTTTGAGAGGGGACACAACCTGAGGGGTTGCCAGGAGTGGGCGGGGACAACGCTGGACCAATTCCCGAAAACCGGAGACCAGCCGATTCAGTGGTAAAGGTCCAGGAGGGTAACGAACATTCATCACGACAAGATCGATGAATCGAGATCGATCACAAATTGTATCAGCTATGTTGCCTTTTACGATAACCAGATCGTGAGGGATAGTAGAATCTTTCAATAAATTTTCAAAGGCTTCTTGAAGGTAGATGGTCTCCCGTTCAGCTAGGTGATATTCTAGTACATGGATAGCTCGCAATGAGGCGTTCTCGCGTTCTGCTACTATTCTTGCCTGTTGAACAGCCAACCATCCTCCTTCAGAGCCGTCGATGGGAACTAGAATGTCTTGTATCAAGGCCGTAGGACTTGTGACCGCAACTGTTCTGTATCGCCACTCTCCAGGAGGCGGACCTCCAGAAAACTTTCCTCCCAAGATTCGCTTTTCTAATCGGTCCAACAAAACCTGAAGACGATTGGTAAATTTGCTTTGCGCTCGATCCATTAATGCCAGAATCGCCTTTTCGGTTCGCAATTCCCATCCCAGGCGCTTTTCAAGCTCAGCGCGATGTTCTGCCAAGAAGAGATAAAGGTCGGTCGGCGTTCGGTTAGGGTAGCTGCGTAAAATTCCCAGCTCGATAATGCGCTTGACAACGGGGAGATAATAGCTTTCATACCAATCGGCAGCGGCTTCTTCCAGAGTAATATCTCTTTTTTGTTCAATGCCCATAAAATAGCGATGAACTTCGATGTGTTCCAATAAAATGCGATACTGTCCCGGGATAGATACGCTCAAGTCGAGCTCAGGATAGCGTAAATCCAGGCGAGTTTTCTCTAAGAATTCAATGTATTCTTCCTTGATAATCAAAGTCTCTGGATTGATGTCTGGAGTGAGAGGAATGCGTGTCTTTACCTCGGTGACATAAGCCTGAATATGAGTTGCACCTAACTGGCGGGCAACCGAAACCCTGTGGTTGCCATCCTTAACAAAATACACCTCACCAATTTGATAGACTTCAATGGGGGGAATACCATTCAACCCGGTGAATGCTAAACGTACGCGCGCCCAGCGGTCTTTGATGTGATCCTGTTTGGGTAAAAAATCGCGGGTGAAATCGTGATAGCGTCCAAGACTTCCGACGATTGAGTCAAGTGGTATTTGTTTGATCCCTCTTTCGATCATTCCCTGGGCTCTGAGTCGTTTTCGTACATCCTCGAAATCGAGCAAATCGGTTGGTTCACCTTTTAGCCGGGCTAACAACACCCTCAATTGCGCCTGATTGCGGGCACGGTGAAACTCATTGATGGCAGCGTTATAAGATTCGAGGTATTGACTCATCGGCGTGATCGTTGGTCAAGGAATTGTTCAATAGGATTCGCGGTAGAATAAGAATATAACACTTTTCAGCGGAGTTTGGGAGATGAATCTGGCAGAAAAAGCGCTGGCGGAGGGTATTCTTTTTACCGATCAATACCAGTTAACCATGGCTCAGCTTTATTTCCGTATGGGGTATCACGAAAAACGAGTCCAGTTCGATCACTATTTTCGTAACTACCCCGATTATGGCACTCATAAAGCAGGGTATTGCGTGAATGCTGGCTTGGAATGGCTGCTTAATTGGATGTTCCAATCTCGATTTGGTGTTACTGAAATCAATTATCTCAAAACCCAACGCACCCGTAGCGGAAAGCCGCTATTTGAAGCGGATTTCCTGGATTGGTTATATCGCTATGGGAACTTTGAGGGTATCACCCTGTATGCGATTCCTGAGGGGAGGGTGGTTCACCCCAATGTTCCCATTACGGTGGTTCAAGGGCCTTTAGCGATGGCACAGATCCTGGAGACATCCCTTTTGAACCATTTGAATTATCAAATTCTGATTGCGACCAAGGCGGCGCGCATTCATGAAATCGGGCGCGGTCAGGTGGTTCTGGAGTTTGGATTGCGCAGAGGACAACATGTTGGCGCAAATGCTGGCGCTCGCGCAGCTTTGATTGGTGGGGCTATGTTTACATCAAATGTGGGGGTCTCGGCGCTCTTGGGATTGCCTCCGAAAGGTACCCATGCCCATAGCATGGTGCAGCTATTTATCGCCTTGGGGATGAGCGAATTAGACGCCTTTCAAGCCTATGCAGATGTCTATCCGGATGATTGTCTGTTATTAGTGGACACCATTGATACCCTCGAAAGCGGCATTCCGAACGCAATCAAAGTCTTTGAGGAATTACGCCGTAAGGGGCATAAACCTTTGGGCATTCGTCTCGATTCTGGGGACTTAGCCTTTCTCAGTATTCAAGCTGCCAAGATGTTGGATGAAGCTGGTTTCGAAGATGTTTCGATTGTCCTCTCGAATAATTTAGATGAGATGGTCATCTGGCAAATTATCACTCAAATAATTGCAGAAGCGCCGCGCTATGGAGTGGATGCCGACCGTTTAATTCATCGCCTGGTTTATGGGGTGGGAACGCGACTGATAACCTCTTGGGGAGAGCCAGCTCTGGGCGGAGTCTATAAACTGGTCGCAGTCTATGACCAAAATGAATGGAAACCAGCCATAAAGATCAGCGAGTCACTGGAAAAGACTCCCAACCCGGGCAATAAGAAGGTCTGGCGAATTTATGATCAACGGGGAAAAGCAACCGCCGATCTCATTTCTTTATCCGATGAAGACCCTCGCCAAAAGCCATCCCTTACCCTACGTCATCCCACCGATCACACTAAATACCGTTCCCTGCACCGGGATGAAATTTCGGAGATTGAGCCATTGTTAGAAACCGTTCTCGAAGATGGCAAATTGGTAACGACATTACCTGCTCTGGAAGAAATTCGAGCCAAGCGAGAGAAAGATGTTGAGAGACTTGATCCAGGCGTAAGGCGTCTGATGTATCCCCATATTTACCACGTTTCATTGACCCAAAAACTCTGGAACTTAAAACAAGAACTGATTGAGAAATCCCAACCCAAGCTTGAAAACAATGCTCTGAACGGAAATAGCTCCTTATAAATTTAACCAACGTTGCACCGCACGAGGTAGATTGGCGAGGGTGCTCATTTGAGTAGTACAGGTTGGGAGTGACTCGATAAATATTTTCCCATATCGTTTGCTTTGGATGCGGCGGTCTAAGATCACCACAACACCGCGATCCTGTTTGGTGCGAATCAGCCTGCCAAACCCTTGGCGGAACTTGAGTATCGCTTCGGGGATTGTGTATTGATTAAAGGGGTCTTCAAAAGTTTCAGCTCTGGCGGCGATAATTGGGTCAGAGGGGACATCAAAGGGTAATTTGGTGATCATCAGTACAGACAATGCTTCACCAGGCACATCAACCCCCTCCCAAAAGGCGCGTGTCCCAAGTAGAACAGACCGTTCGGTTGAGCGAAAGCTATCCAGCAAGGCGTGAGGAGATGCCCCTTCGCCTTGTTCGTAAATGATGATGTCGTTTTTCGTCAATACCCGCGCAATGGCCTGTGAAGTGCGCCGTAATTGGTCGTACGATGTAAACAATACTAAAGTTCGTCCACCAGCCGCAAGAGTGGTTTGAATAATGGCCGTCTCGAGCGCTTTCTGGTAGGCAAAGCGGTCATTTGGTTCCGGAATATCGCTAGCAATATATAAAAGAGTAGAGGTTTCATAATCGAAAGGTGAACCCACCTGGTACTCCTCAACATCATCGGCTTGTAGTCGACTGCGGATGTATTGAAACTCTCCCGCTGTCGTTAGGGTTGCAGATGTCAATACTACCGCCGTTTTTTCATTCCAGATGTGCTTTTTCATCAATGAGCCGATTTCTAAAGGAGCGGTGTGCAGAGAGATGTTGCCGTAATTATTCTTAATTTCAATCCAATAGATTTTATCAGGTTCGGGCTTAAACACGAAGCTATGCAGATTGTCTAAGACTTCTTGATAGCGACGGGCAAGATTACTCAAATCCGTGTATAGATCTTCATCCATATCCAGGATATTTTCGATATTTTCAGATAGAACCGTCAAAAGAGAACGAAGGACTTCCATCAGGGAGTTGAAGACCGATTCGGTTTCATCCCAGGCTGCTTCGATACTGTACCAGCCAGGTTGCGAACGGTGTGCCTGTACAATGCGTTCCTGGTGGGCATACATCCCGATTTCCCTCCCTTCGCGCAAATCATAAAAAAACTCGTCGATAGCACTAAAGAATTGTCGGTTGAGTTCTTCCAGACGGAAGGATAAATCCATAGCCCTCTCAATCAGAACCTGAAGATTAGCTAAGTGGGTAGGTTGGAGAATTTTTGATAGCGCCTGAGCGATGCGGTGAAGCATACCGCCGCGAGTGTTGCCCAGTTCGCGAATCAAGCGTTCGATATCGCTGCGATTCAGAGATAAACTTAAAGCATTGGTTGTGGCATCTTCCAGATGATGGGCTTCATCTACGATCAGGTAATCGTATTCGGGGAGAACACGACTACCGCTGGCGATATCGGAGAGCAATAAGGCATGGTTAACAATGAGTAGATGGGCGCTTTGAGCGGCTTGGCGGATGCGATAAAAGGGGCATCGTCCTCCGGTGCGTTGATAGCAATTTTCCATCGTGCATCCCTCATCTTCGGCTGAAATTGAGCCCCAAATTTCACGTTCAGCCGGGTTGTTTAGATTAATCTCGGCTCGATCTCCGCTTTCAGTGAATTGCAGCCAGACGAGGATTTTGGCGAGTAAACGAGCTTCATCAGCGTTTGTAGGCCCACGTCGATAAAAATTCTCAAATCGTCTCAGGCAGAGGTAATTGCTTCGCCCCTTGATCACCACAGCTCGCAAATCGAGCCCCATAGCATTGATCAGGTCGGGTATGTCTTTCTTGATCAATTGGTCTTGTAGATTAATGGTGTTGGTCGATATAATAACCCTGGTCTGATTTTGAATTGACCATAAAGAAGCGGGGATGAGATATGCCATGGATTTTCCTGTACCGGTACCGGCTTCGATTAAGATATGTCTTCCCTGCGATAGCGCTCTGCAAACTGCCTGTGTCATCGCAACCTGTTGGGGTCGGTATTCAAAACTAGGGAAATAGCGGGCAAGTGCTCCGCCATGTTCGAGCAGTGCAGAAACTTCTTCGGCATCTAAAGGGATCGGGGTTTGGGTAGGTTGAAAGGAGAGCGGAATCGGCACCGGATTGCGGAATAGCGGCCCATTGAAGAGGCTTGTGGCAGCTTGGGGAGAAATAATTTCCTGGGTGCGTTCTTTTAACGCATTTTGGAATGCAAAAAAGCCACCCCAGTCGGTACCTTCGGTAAGGTGAACAATTTCTGCTAACAAACGGATAGGAAGGTGGAGCAACTCTTCATAAAGACGCAAATATAAGGCTCGTGTCGTGCGGGCGTCCTCGAGAGCCCGATGTTTCCCTTGCACGATAATGCCATACTGCTGCGCTAATGCAGTCAGGTTATACCGGCTGGAGGTTGGGTTGATGACCGAGGCGATTTCGTAGGTATCAATGGTCAGGTTGTGACGGGCTATTCCATACCGGTTCAGGAAGGCGAGATCAAAGTTGATCGAATGACCAACAATCACGCTGTTACCGATAAAACGATTCAGATCTTGAGCGACTTCCTGAATGGAAGGGGCATTGACCAGCATCTGGTCGGTAATTCCGGTAAGTAGCGTGATCAAAGGAGGGATTGGCTTTCCTGGATTTACTAAAGAATGCCATTCACCTTCGACTCGTCTGGGGGTGAAACGAATGGCGCCAATTTCAATAATGCGATCTTTCTCGGTATCCGATCCTGTGGTCTCAATGTCTAAGGCAATCAGTGAATCCATTACCCTCATTATATCGGTATTATCTCAGTTTCTGGTGAGATATTTTCTCTAGTCAATAAAGCGATTAAAGAACCCCGAACCTAAATATGAAAAGATCAACATCTTTGTAGTCTGACCTAAAAAACACCAGAATAAGAAGCTGGAGAGAGGCATTTTTAAAGCTCCAGCCGCCATGCCGGCAATATCGAAAAATGGATTTGGTATAGCTGAAAGCACAAAAACGGTGATGGAACCGTGCTTTTGCATCCAGAAAGTCAATTTTTGATAGATGTCCAGCCGCTCAACCATTACCTGACCCCCAAAACCAGCTAAATAGCCGCTGATTTCACCGAGAGTGGCGCCTAAGCTGGCAGCTATTGCCACCGCAAGCGGGTTAGATAAAACCCCTCCAAAGGTAAAGATAATTGCCAGGGCTGGAGCGGGTAAGATTACTGTAGCGTAAGCCATAAAGGCTATCAAAAAAACACCAGGGTATCCTAGAAAGGCTAATTTTGCTGCATCTTCACGAATGCTGAAGATGAAGATGCTGAGTCCAATGACCGCAATCAACGCCAGAATTCGCCATAGATAATACTTTTTTCGGTTTTTGATTGGCTTTGGCGCAAATTCATTCATAATTAGCTTCTTGGAGGAGAGCGTTGATGCGCGCCACAACCATATCAATCGCTACGGTATTCAACCCCCCTTCTGGAATAATGACATCTGCATACCGTTTTGATGGCTCAACGAATTCAAGGTGCATCGGTCTTACGGTCGATAAGTATTGTTGAATGACCAACTCGGTCGATCGACCTCGTTCGAGGATATCCCTTTGCAGACGCCGGATAAAGCGAATATCTGGATCAGTGTCCACAAAGATCTTAACGTCAAACAGTTCGCGCAATTCCGCTTCGACAAAAATCAGAATGCCTTCAACAATAATGACTGCTTTGGGTTCAATGCGTTGTGTTTGATTCGTGCGACAATGAACGCGAAAGTCGTAGATTGGCAATTCGATCGGCTGCCCCTTTTTTAATTGAATGACATGTTGGATGAGCAAAGAGGTCTCTAATGAGTTGGGATGATCGAAATTGATCAGGTGACGTTGGGCTTCCGGTAAATTGCTGAGGTCTTTATAGTAAGCATCGTGGGGGAGATAAGCGATCTTCTCAGCCCCGACGTGTTGGATGATCATGTTGGCGACGGTTGTTTTACCAGAGCCTGAACCACCGGCGATCCCAATTACAAGCGGAGTCAATCGAATAGCCATATCTCGATTATACTGAATGAAAAACCATTCAAAAAGAAAAAAGCCACCGAAGGGATTCGAACCCTTGACCTAACGTTTACGAAACGCTTGCTCTGCCTGCTGAGCTACGGTGGCGTAATTCTAAGCCTGATTATACAAAGGATGTGCTAGAATGGCAAGAAGAAATTGCCGAGCTTAATGCAAGAGGTTAAAACAATGCGGGTAGCCATGTTGTCCTATCACACCTGTCCTTTAGCGACCTTAGGCGGAAAGGACACGGGTGGAATGAATGTTTATGTTCGCGACCTGAGTCACCAGCTTGGCGCAGAGGGGATTCACGTCGATGTTTTCACTCGCTCGCAGGATGAACATGTACCACATATCTTACATGAGCTGGGTTTTGGTAATCGGGTGGTGCATATCCCTGCCGGCCCGGAAATTCCTTTACCCAAAGCGGAATTGAATCGTTATCTGGATCAGTTTGTCATTGGGATTGTTGAATTCGCTGTTCAAAAGGGCTGCCAGTATGACATCCTTCATAGCCATTACTGGATGTCAGGAATTGCTGCGTTAGAGCTGAAAAAGCACTGGCAAGTTCCCATTATCCACATGTTCCACACATTGGGAAAGATGAAACAGCGTGTGGCTCGTCCCGAAGAGGAAGTCGAAGGAGATTACCGGATTGAAGGAGAAAATCGGGTATTGAAAGAAGTGGATCGTGTCATTGCAGCCACTCCGGCTGAATTGGCTCAATTACAGTGGTTATATCAGGCAGATGTGTCCAAGATTCAGGTCATTCCGCCAGGGGTTGACTTAAGTCGTTTTTATCCTATTCCGATGGATGAAGCCAAAGAATACATCGGCATTCCTCCTTGTGAGCGAATGTTGCTCTTTGTTGGTCGCATTGAACCGTTAAAAGGATTAGATGTCTTGTTCAAAGCCATCGCAATGATGCGCCAAAATGGTCTCTGGGAACGGACTCCATTTTGTCTGGCAGTAATCGGGGGTAACGAAGATGGCGAACCCGAAAGCAGAGGATCTGAACAAGAGCGCTTGAGCGCTTTGAGAAGTGAATATGGATTGGATGATCTGGTTGCCTTTTTAGGGAAAAAAAGTCAGGATACGCTTCCTTATTACTATTCAGCGGCTGAAATCGTCGTTGTGCCTTCGCACTATGAATCTTTTGGAATGGTCGCTTTGGAGGCGATGGCTTGTGGAACGCCGGTGGTTGCATCCAATGTTGGTGGGTTAGCTTATTTAGTCCAGAATGGGAGTACCGGGTTTACTGTTCCAGTTGATGAACCCCAATTACTGGTTGAATGTATTGCGAAACTCCTCTCCGACTCTACATTGCGAGCAAGAATGGGCAAGCAGGCGGCTGAATTTGCCAAGGGGTTTGGCTGGAACATCATCGCAAATAAAATCATCACACTTTATCGGTCTGTGCTGAACTCCAACCGATCCGTTCCTTGAAATTCTCGCAAATACTTTTCCCGATTTGCCGAGCGAGCGATTTTTCCACTGCTTGTCTTTAAAAGCCAGCCACGCTCAACGAGAATCGCTTTTCTCAGAACGATGTCGCTAGAGCGGTTCACCTGAAAACAAATTTGGTTGGCTATCTCAAGCCTTCGGTGGGGTTCTTGTTCTTCTGTTTCAGCAACCACGACCACCTCTTCTGTGCCCATATTTTCGTTAAAGACGCCAAATGCCACTGCGCGTCCTGGATACACACCCTGAACTTCCATAACAATTCTTTCGATGTCCTGAGGGTAAATGTTCTTACCGCCGACAATGATCAAGTCTTTTTTACGGCCGGTGATATAGATTTCTCCATTGGCAATATAGCCCAGGTCGCCGGTGAGATACCAACCGTCGCGAAAGGCGGCTTGGGTCAAGTCTGGTCGTTTGTAATATTCGCTGAGCATACAATCACTTTGGAGGGCGATCTCACCGACTACCCGTTCGGGTAGCACATCGCCTTTTTCGTTAAGGATACGCACCTGGGTGTTTTCAATTGGTTTGCCGGCCGAAACCATACAAATTGAGTCACCGCCTTTTGGGCGTGGTTTGGCAATTTTATCGACCAACAGTCCTTTGCGATCAATCCAATCCAGGGTGACTGGCTTTTCGATCCCATCTTGTGAGACAGCAAAAACGTTCTCTGCCATAGCATAGCATGTTGCTAAAGCGTTTACCTTAAGCCCATAAGGTTGAAAGCGTCGGAGAAACATTTCGTGGCTGGATTGCATCATCGGCTCGGAACAATTGATCAAAGCCCGTAAGGAGGAAAGATCGATACCATCGAGGTCTGAGGAGCGAATTTTCTGAGCGCAGAAGTTATAAGCAAAATTCGGCAGCCAGGCGAGGGTACCGTGGTAGTTTTGAATAGCGCGTAAGAGCAATACCGGTGAGCGCACCCAATCAAATGGGGACATTAGCACCAGGGGTACCTTAAGCAGGATGGGCATGAGAAAACCGGCGATCAGGCCCATATCGTGGTAAAGCGGTAACCAACTGACGATCACATCGCCGGCGCTCAAATGGATGGCTTTCTGATAAGCGGTCAGTTGCCTCATGACCGCCTGATGGGAAAGCGCTATCCCTTTCTGTAACCCCGTGGTTCCAGAAGAATGCTGCAGGAGAACGATGGAACTTGAGGGACGCTCGAAGCCAGGCAGAGATGAAATTTCACAATTGACAATAGATGGAAGATTTTCAACAATGAAGATTTTCCGCACCGAGCTGTTTTGGGCAGCTTGGTGAATTTCAGCCTCAAATTCCTTATAAGTGATCACGGCTGCTGGTTGGGTCACTTCGAACAGCGAACGTAACGACTTGCGGTAGTGTTCGGGCGAGAGCTTTTCGGTTAAAAAGGGCATGATTGAGGGGATAGCGCCGGCGAACATCGTCCCGAAGAAGGCGTAAATCAGATCGGCACTATGCTGCAGGACAATGATGACAACCTCGTCAGGGTGAATTTCCTGCTCTTTGAGTATCTGCCCATATCGAAGTGCATTGAAATACAGCGTTTGAATTGTGATGACCTGATCGGGTTGGTTACGTTGTTGGAAAACAACGGCAGTCCTCTGGGGTTCTTCGCTGGCATTCTGGCGGAGGATATGCGGTAAGGTTGTCATTTTCTTCGCATCCGATCCGAGATAATTTTACATAATTGTTCTAAATCATCAAAAGTTTGCCGGTTCAATTCGGTGTCCTCAATTTTTACTCCAAAGCGGTCTTCGACATAATTGGCAAGGTCGATCAGATGAAAAGAGTCTAATAATCCGCTTGAGATCAACGCTTCGGTTGGTTCGATCTTGCGAGAAGGATTCTGAAGAATCGTCTCCGCAATGAATTTGGATAAATCATCAAGGAGTTCGTCCATGGTCTGCCTTAGGGAGTATTGTTAAGGTAAGTATAGAGTGCATAAAGCACCTGAAGGGCGGTAAGATTTCGGACTGGCCAGCCTGCCTGCAGGTTCAGAGGATTGCTAAAGTCATTCCCGGCAAAGGTGATGTGAACGCCATCTTCTTGCAGGCCATGATTGGGAAGCGGTTGGACGGCTTTCCAGTAATTCCAGAGCGGTATTTGATATTCCGCTGCCAAGTGGGCGGTGATTTGGTTGATGCGGTGATCTTGCTCGACATTGTCCGGTTTGGTAGCCAGGACCGGGATAACGCCTTGTTGGATGGAATACTCAACAATCTTGCGCAGTTGGGGCTCAAAGCTTTCGATGTGATAGACATCATTAGCGCCTAAAGTGATCAAGGCAATGATCGGGCTGTGCAGTCGATATTCACAAGCCAGAGGAGACTCATCATTGGCACAAAACTCTTTATTCGACCACAGCGGTGTCAAGACAGAGGAAGTATTATAGCCAGCCAGGGCGGCTAAACTGGTTCGCCCAAACGAACCCTGATAATAATTGATCACTGTCTGAAGATAGGAGTAATCTCCCAAATTATAGAAACGAGGTCCACGGTCGAAATCGCCCAAAAACCAGGAAGGCGTGCTACCACAATCGCCCACCTTAGAAAAAGCATTGGGCTGATTACCGAGGGCTATTCCAGCTTGATAGATTTCTTTTACTCTCTCAGAGAGAAGGGGAACAACCGGCCATTCCATCCAGTTCTCAGGGTCTAAGGTCGGAATTGGAGTAGGCTGAGGGGTTAGCAGATGGGCGGGTGTGGGAGAATTGATCAGAGCTCTCGTTTTGGTTGGTGCAGATGGTTGCTTACTCTCCTGTTTGCTAAGCAGCGAGCTTGTCAGTTGAACCTGTGTCGGAGAAAAGAGGCTTGAAGCCGGTGATGAATTAAATTCAGTTGCGGTTGGGTAGGAAGGTGTCCTACCGAACAACGGGGTATTTTGGGGTAGCATTCCTTCAGATGACTGGCAAGCGCCAATCAACCAGAAAACGATAAAAAACGGTACTGCGATTTTCCGATTGAGCATAGTTTGATTATATCGGTTTCATTTTGTGGTATACAGCCAGTGTTCCAATGCGGTTGCAATCCATTGCGCGGTTTGGGCAGTTCCTTGCGGAGTCATGTGAATTGCTGTGTTGGTGAATTCTTCTGGAGAGATTAGATTCCAAATATCCCAGCAGGTCAGCCCTCGTTTTTGACAAAAACTTACCAGTGTGGTTCGGTAATCATCATAAGCCCAACGAGGGTAGTAGAAATTATACCGAACATGGCTGTTTATACCATCACTAATGAACATCGGCTCATTAACGAGGATTATTGGGATTGGAGAAGCCAGACGATAGGCAGCTTCAACAACGGGAAAAGATAGGAAATCAGGACCGAGTTTCGGAGGGTGTTGTCCGTAAAAATCGATTTCGGCGCTTAAGTCAACCTGCTTTTGAGGAATTTCGGCTGGAATGGCTTGATCGACATGGGTAGCTGTCCACAGGAAGCCATAGAGTTGAAAGCGCAACCAATCGGCTAAGGCTTTGCGTTGTCCAAACAAAGAGCGTTGCCACAGTGTGGTTTGAGACGCTTGTGGAGGAGGAATAATCTCGTTGAGGTCTAATTTCTCAATTAGCCGATTGACCTCGCCTGGATTTTGTTCCAGTAAGGGGGAAAACAACTGTTTTTCTTTTGGAAAAGACTCCAGCGTAATCAACCAAAGCACCAAATCGGGTTGAAATTTGAGTCCTCTATCAAGAAGTAGGACGTCCTTTAAAAGCGACATGACCGGATAGCCTAAGTTGTAGAAGATAACCTGTTTGTTATCTGGTGTGTGCAGTTTCTCTCGATTGAGAAATGCAACCAGGGTTTGATCGGCAGGCAGAAGATATCCCCAGGTTGCCGAGTCGCCGATCAGAAGCACCCGATACTCGGTTGGAGATTTGGGGTTGCCAGCCAGGATATGGGAGGCGAACATGGCGTCTAAGTTGGTGATCGTTACATTATATGACTCAGATGGCTGATCGCTATATGGCAGGCGCATCCGACCGGCAAAGATGTGGTTATATAAAGAGATTTTACCGTACTTTAAATCGACAAAAGCAAATGCAAAATTGCCAATGAAGAAAAGGCATAACCCTTTGACTGCCACGCGCGTCCAGAAGCTGGTGAGAGTGAAGGTGTTGTTTTGCATATTCTCTTAGATTCCAATCCCGAAGAGTTTTTGAAAGGTTTCTACCGCCATTGCAAAAGTAGGCATTAAGAACCACACCCATCCAAGCGTAACATACCCAAAAGTTAATGTCCATCCAAGGTATTTTTGCAAGCTCTCTGAACGAGTAAGAAGAGAGGGCTTTTTCAATGCATTCCAGCGATTGTTAATGAATAATCCCACACCGTGCCACGCTCCCCAGAGGAAGAAATTCGGGGTTATGCCATGCCATAAACCAATCAGAAGCATGGTTGAAAGTTGAGGAATGAAAATGGTGAGCCAGTTTGGCAGTGCTGGAGAGGCGCGTAGTTTACGGGTCAGTGGATTAAACACATAAGAGCGAAACCAGTCAGCGAGGGTAATGTGCCAGCTATTCCAGAAATGTATCAGGCTACTTTTGAAATATGGGGCGTTAAAGTTTTCGGGAAGGCGAATGCCCATCAATCTTGCGCTTCCAAGAGCAATATCGGTGTAGCCGCTGAAGTCGAAATAAATCCTAAAGGAGTAAGCGATAAGAGCCATCCATAAAAAGAGTGGAGAATGGATTTGAGAGGCATTTTGAGAAGAAAGCGATAACAACGCCAAACTATCGGCTAAAACAAATTTCCGAAACAGGCCGATCAAAATGCGCCGCGAACCCTCGATTGTATCCAGCGGTTGAGGGGTATTCGATATTTCATTCCGAAATTGGGTGAAGCGAGCAATTGGTCCGGCAACCAGAGCAGGAAAGAAGAAAATGTAGTTGAAGATTTCCTCTAAATTGGCAACCGGAAGTCGGCCAGCGCGCCAATCGAGCAGGAGATGCAATAATCGAAAAAGAATGTACGAAATGCCTAGCCAGAGTACATCGTTGGATGAACTGAAACGGAGATCCTGCTGATTGAGCCAGCGGAAGAATTTGCTCAGGAATAGAGAGAGCTCAGGGGTTTTTAGAGCGATAAAGATAGTAATGGCAATAAAAATCAGCAATCCTAATCGAGTGCGCACAGAGATTTTGGAGAATAGCAGCGTTGAAGGTACAAGCAAAATCAGGAGGGTTAAAACAACCGTCCACAGAGGCGGTGGACGCGTAGGAGTAAGGCAGCAAATGTTCAAATATCGATTGGCGGAGATTGCAAGAAGGGTGAGAAGCACCAAAATCAAAGGAAAAGCATTTTCTTTCAGAGCAATTTTTATCTGGGATTGACTGGCAATCCAAACCAGTAAGGTGAGGAGAATTGCAAGGGTGGGTAGCCAGAAATCCAAAAATAGAATGGGAGTTGCCGTTTGAAAGCGGTAGTAAATTAATAAACTAATCGGCAGAAGAAGCGCATTGCGGATCGGGAGATTCTTGATCCGTCCACACAGGAAAGCGAGAAAGATCAGGAGAAGGACCTGGCTGATGGTCATTTAAAACCCCTGGTAGATCCACACAGGGGCAATGTCGGCTGTGAACACGACCAAAGCAATGAGCATCAGACAGAAGATAAGGGCATAGAGATTTTCTTTGGAAAATAGTCTGGATAACATCGGAGCATCCCCTAGGACGAGGTCGAATTTCTTAAGGGTATCCACAAAAACGCCAATTTCCACCCTGTTGAACAAGCTCAAAGGTGAATTTTGATAGATCAATTTCGAGAACTTCGTTACCATAGTTGGCGACAATTTTGCCGCGGCAATTAACCAATGCTTTAGCTTGCTCTTGCGATATGGTTTCACAGCGAAGATCCTGCAATTCGGTGGTTACAGCGCCAAACGAGTTGTATTCATTGCGCGCTTGCTCTTCCCATTCTGAGCAGGCAAGTGAGATCATGGTATTCAGATCTTTTTTTGTCAAGGCTTGGTAATAGTCTTCCATTACCTGAGCGGGAAGTTCTGTTGAGGATGCACAAGCCGCAAGGACAAGTTGGCAAATCAGTAACACAACCAGCAAAGTGGTTGATATTCGAAAGGTCGTGAATGGTAGTGTATGGCTTAAGTGCTTTTGATTCATAGCAGTATAGTCCAGTGAAGTCTTGCTGGTCAAATGGTCTGGTAATGTCAGGCTTTGGCTAGATTCTACCAAAGAAAGTTATCAGGTTAGTCATTCTTAGCATCTGTTTGGGGAGTAAAAGTAGCTACAGTTAGATTTGAGCGCGTTAATTTAGGAGATTCGCTTGGATTGACGCAATCGGAAACGGCAGAGAGTTTCTCCACCTGGTGAGATCTCACCAGTCGACAGGGTTTCAATCGGGAGGTGCATAAGGGTTTCCAGCAGATACCTGTCTATTTGGCAGAGTTCTGGAAAGGAGTCGACAATCGAGGCGTATGGGCAATGAGAAAATTTTATGGTTGGAGCTTCCCGGTGCGCTTCCCAACTGGCTTTGTAAGACATCTCATTAAGAATTTGGGTGGTCAGGATCAGCCGCTGGGTGACGGTCATGGCTGGAGAAGTACCTTTTTCGGCAACCAGTTCTTGGGCAATTGAGCGCAGATACGCTTCTTGTTCATTGGGTGATGCTGCCGAGCGGAGATGTTGCAAAAGTGCACTACAGAGACGTTCGAGGTTGTGAGCTTTTTGCTGATCTCGGAGGGCAAAAAGGCATGCAGGACGACCTCTGCCGCTCGTTTGACCGACACAGAGAGGCACGATCACCCCTTCTTTTTGAAGTATCCGCAAATGGTGACGGATATTGGCTGGGGTCAGTTTAAGCGCCTGGCTCAGCTCAATTGCTGAAGTAGCGCCTCGCCTTTCCAGAAAAGCAAGGATTTTCTCTCGCGTGGAAACCATTAAGGCTATTATAACGGCTTGGGCAAATTAACGCAAATATATATTTTCCTTATTTTGGCTTGACCAATTGCTTTTAGCGCGTTATAATGACTGCAATGATACCAGAAGAGCGTCTAGATTGGGATGACACCTTTGGGATTGTCCAAAGTCTGAGCCGAAATCATCCTCAAGTGGATTTTGAGGAGCTGTCTCTGGCGACGTTGTATAACTGGATTGTCGCGTTAGCCGACTTCGACGATGATCCATCCCTTGTCAATGACGAAATCTTATTGCAAATCTTCAACGCATGGTATGAGGAGGTCAATACATGACAAACGCTGAACTCAATCAACCCGGATATGAAATACCGCCAGAAATCAAGAATCAGGTGGCAGTAACAACAATTGATCGTATCTACAACTGGAGTCGGCGGTCTTCTATCTGGCCGATGATGTTCGGGTTGGCTTGTTGTGCGATTGAAATGATCTGCACTGCAGCAAGCCGCTTCGACTTCGCCCGTTTTGGAATGGAAGTTATGCGTCCCAGCCCACGCCAGGCTGACTTGCTGCTGGTTTCGGGTACGGTGACCAAAAAGATGGTGCCGCAGATTGTGCGTTTGTACAATCAAATGCCAGAGCCAAAATACGTGGTTGCGATGGGCGCCTGCGCCTCGGGTGGAGGTCCCTTCAAAGAAGGCTATAATGTAGTCTCGGGGATTGACAACTATATCCCTGTTGATGTTTACATCCCGGGTTGTCCTCCAACCCCTCAGGCTTTGTTGCATGGATTGATTACCTTACAGAAGAAGATTGATACGCAAACCTTGCGGGATGCACGCTGGTATAAAAAGGATGTCTCTGAGGTGATTCCGGTTCCCGTCTTGGGGCCGGATATTATGGACCCGCGTGAGTACGACTTGATCCGCCAGTACTCAAACCAAAAATCCAAGGAAATTGAAGCGCAGCCTACAGAAGAAAGGGGCAATCCTGCTTAGGACGGAGCATAAAAGATGAGTGAACAAATAGTATTAACGGAGATCGACTTAAGCGAAAAATTTCCTGAAAGTGTCAAGCGAGATGAACGCAAAGGCTATGAAGGCTATATTGTGGCTGCCGATGCCTTTCTGGAGGTTGCCAAGACTGTTCGAGATGAGATGGGGTACGATTACCTCTCGTCAGTTACTGGCGTGGATTACCTTCCAGACGGTTACATGGAATCGGTCTATCACTTCTATCGCACAACGGGGGGGCCGGCTCTCGTCTTGAAGGTGCAAACGCCGCGCGATAACGCCGTCGTGCCTTCGCTTGTTTCTCTGTACCCAGGGGCAGAGTTTCAAGAGAGGGAAGCCTGGGACTTGTTGGGTATTCGATATGAAGGCCATCCGGACTTGCGCCGCATCTTGATGTGGGAAGGGTTTGCAGGCCATCCCCTGCGGAAAGATTGGCGAGAGCCCTATTACGAGGAAGATGGGAAACCCTTCAAGAGCCGCTGGCCTGATGGACAGGTCTATCGCATCGAGGATAAAAATCCGTTTCACAAAAACGTAGATTATCCAGCCGATTTTGATCCCGACAAATGGATCCCGGATAACGACTCATCGCTTTATGCCAGCCTAACCAAAATTCAATCTGCACTCTCAGACTCTTCTCTGAAGACAGATACCGTGATTGTTAATATGGGGCCCCAACATCCTTCAACTCATGGGGTTTTCCGCATGGTAGTCTTGCTTGAAGGCGAGACAATCCGAGCATTGAAGCCGGTCATGGGATATTTGCATCGCAACCATGAAAAGATTGGGGAGCGCAATACCTACTTGATGAATATGCCCTTTACCGATCGTCTGGACTATCTATCCTCAATGAGTAATAACTTCGGCTACGCCCTGGCGGTAGAAAAGCTCATGGGCATTCAACCTCCTGAGCGAGCCGAGTATCTGCGGGTGATTATGGCGGAATTTACCCGCATCAGCAATCACTTATTCGCAATCGGTTCGTTACTCAACGATTTGGGGGCTTACTTTACCCCAATGTTGTATGCGATCGAAGAGCGGGAACTGATCCTGGATATTTTTGAAGCGGTGGCTGGCTCACGGATGATGTGTAATTACTTCCGATTTGGGGGAGTGGCTCGGGATTTGCCAGAAGGTGTCTATGAAAAAATGAAGGATCTGGTTTATGAAAGATTACCCAGAAGGATTGATGAATTGGATTTGTATCTAACGAATAACGAGATTATCCGAGCCAGGTGTGAGGGTGTGGGGGTCTTGACTCCCGAACAGGCGATAGCTTACTCGACTAGTGGTCCCTTGCTCCGCGCTTCTGGTGTGCCTTACGATATTCGGCGGGCTGATCCGTACAGTATCTATGACCGGTTTGACTTTGACGTAGCGGTTCGCTATCATGGTGATGTATACGATCGTTATCTGGTGCGGATGGATGAAATTCGGCAAAGCATTCGCATCCTCCAGCAGGCCATTCGCGATCTGCCGGAAGGTCCTATTCAAGCTGGAAAACCACAATACCAGGTTCGAGTTCCTCCAGGGGAAGCCTATGGACGGGTTGAAGCCCCTAAGGGAGAGTTGGGATATTATGTGGTTTCGAATGGTAAGCCCAATCCCTGGCGCTATCACGTTCGGGCGCCTTCCTTTGTGAATATTACCGCCCTCGAGACCATGGCGAAGGGCAACAAAGTGGCTGATGCGGTTGCCATTTTAGGTTCGATTGATATTGTTCTTGGCGAGTTGGATCGCTAATTTTGGGAATGGAGTTGTAGCATGGATGGAATAGGCATTCTCAAAGGTCTGGGAGTAACGCTGCGAAGGTTTATTGGTACCTATATTGACGACATTAAGTGGTTGGGAAAGCGCTACTATACAGAGGATGGTATTCGCCACCGGATGAGCAAGGAAGCCAGTGGTGTGTTTACGATTCAATACCCGGAGGAAAAAGTTCCTGTCCCCGAAGAATTTCGTTTTATCCCCTTTCTCGTCTATGAAGAAAAGGAAGATGGAAGTATCTTCCATCGCTGCACCTCTTGTGGTATCTGTGCGAAAGTGTGTCCGCCGCAATGTATCTGGATTGTTCGAACAACAGACCCAAAGACGGGGCGGCCAGTTCCTGAACCGGCGGAGTTTTACATTGACGTTGATATCTGCATGAACTGCGGCTATTGTGCCGAGTATTGTCCCTTTGATGCGATCAAGATGGATCACGACTATGAATTGTCTGTTTACGATCGGCACACGCACAATATCTATAACAAGGAAAAGCTAAGCAAGCCAGTTACGTATTATGCTTCGATCCGACCGACAAATTATCAACGAGAAGAGGCTGTTCGGGCTGAAGCCGAGGCAGCAAAAGCTTCCAAAAAAGCTGCGACTGCTGAAGGCTAAGAAGAAATTGCGAGTCTGAACGTGCACACCGAATTATTGTTCCCACCGCGTCTGATTCCATTGTTGGCAACCCTGCGCGGTAAAAAGTGGCAACAGTTCATTGAGCAGATTAACGCGAAAGCTATCGGAGATATTGAGCGGAGGGCATTTGTGTTATTTATGGCGCGGTTAGCGTGTTGCATGAGTTGCCACAGTGACACCTGGCGGGCTCACCAGGGCTGTGAACAATGCGCAAAACAAACGATTCGCAAGTTTCGAGGTACGGACGAGGACTTAATTGCGCTTTATCAGGCATCTTTGGATGAACTGATTGCGACCCTGCCGGCCGAGTCAGCGGAAGCGGGTTCGTAACCTTCAATACTCAGGGCACAGGATAAACGGAGACTGTCGAATATCTGTGCTCTACGAACTTTGAAAGAAGATGTGTCTAGAGGAATAGGAAATGGTTGAGCAACACATAACAAAAGAAGCTGTATTAGAAGCCTTGAGTCATGTTCAAGAGCCAGAATTGCATCGCGACTTGGTCAGTTTGAATATGATCAAAGATATCCGGATTGATGGTAAGCGAGTGAGCTTTAAAATCGAGTTGACTACCCCCGCTTGTCCATTGCGGGGAAAAATTGAAGAAGAAGCCCGACAGGCGGTTTTAGCTTTGGACGGTGTTCAAGAGGTAAAAATAGAACTAACCGCCAATGTCCCGAACGATGGCAGAGTGCGCTCGCTGATTGATTTGCCGATTCGGAACGCAATTGCAGTAGGTTCGGGCAAAGGGGGCGTAGGGAAAACTACTATCGCGGTGAACCTTGCCGTCTGTTTGGCCCAACGCGGGGCGCGAGTTGGTTTATTAGATGCAGACATTTACGGGCCGAACATTCCAACAATGATGGGAATCCATCGCCTCCCTCCGCAAAAAGGACAAAAGATCCAACCGGCGGAGGCTTTTAAGGTTAAGTTGATGTCGATTGGCTTTTTGGTGCGCGCCGATCAACCCCTCATCTGGCGGGGTCCAATGCTACACTCTGCCATCCGCCAATTTCTGAGCGATGTGGAGTGGGGCGAACTTGATTATTTAGTTGTTGATTTACCTCCGGGAACGGGTGATGCTGCATTGAGTTTATCTCAATCATTGCCGTTGAGTGGCGGGGTTATTGTGACCTTGCCTCAACAAGTTTCCCTGGATGATGCACGGCGAGGAATTGAAATGTTTCGCCAGTTAGAGGTTCCGGTCTTAGGGGTGATTGAAAATATGAGCTATCTGGAGCTTCCAGATGGAACAAAGATGGATATTTTTGGTTCAGGTGGCGGTAAGGTGTTAGCCGATCAAGCTAGTGTACCCTTTATCGGTTCTGTGCCAATTGACCCAGAGGTACGCATCAGTGGTGACAATGGTGTGCCGGTTGTAATTGCTCGACCCAATTCAGAAGTAGCTAAAGCTTTAACCCGCATGAGTGAGGAGATTGCAGCGAAACTCAGCGTTGCAGCGCTCAAGATGCTATAAGCTGAGGTCAAGGATGTTTCTGGTATGGTTACCCAAACGAAAGTATTGATTGTTGGTATTCGGTTTCAAAAAACAGGAAAAGTTTATCACTTTGACGCCAGCACCTGTCCTGATATCAAGATTGGGGATTACGTAGTTGTAGAGACCAGTCGCGGACGTCAGGTTGGAAAGGTGATTGCTTTTATCGACAATCCTCCACCTCCACCGGAAGGAGCCTGGAAGACTGTACAACGAAAAGCAACCCCGCGCGATTTGGTATTACGACAGATTTATCAGAAAAAAGAAATGGAAGCGGTTATTAATTGCCGTGAGAAAGCCAAAGAATTGGGATATCAGGGCTTGAAAATCGTAGCAGCGGAATTTAGCTTTGATGGTGAGAAGTTGTCGATCTTATATAGCAGCGAGACCGAGGGAAAAATTGATCTCAAACGATTGCGCAATGCAATGCAGCGCATGTATCCAAAAGTAGCTATCGAGTGGCGGCTCATCGGGCCGCGAGATGTTGCCAAGTTAATGGGTGGACTAGGTGCTTGTGGACTGGAAAATCGTTGCTGTTCGCAGTTTCTGACTGAATTCAGTCCAATCTCGATTAAAATGGCGAAAGAGCAGGGAATTTCGCTTACCCCAACCGAGATCACTGGCATGTGTGGACGGTTACGGTGTTGTTTGGTTTATGAATATGAGCAATATGTTGAAGCGCGTAAGCAGTTACCCAAACGTGGCAAACAGGTGGTTACCCCTCAAGGCGAAGGGAAAGTTATCGATGTGTATCCACTGAAAATGAGCGTCATTGTTGAGTTTCCTAGCGGCGTACAGCAGGAGTTTCCTGTAAAACAGCTTGAACCCTGGGACGAATTGCAAGCGTTGAAGAAAAAAGCCCAGGAACCCTGTCAATCCAACGGAAACGGCGGTTGTGCCTGTGGGAAATGAACATCTCAGTAAACCAAAAGGATACGCTCAAAAGATGAAAACCCTTCAACCAGAAGGTTGGGAAACGGTTCAGCAGATACTGGTGATCCTTGCCCATCCAGACGATCCGGAGTTCTTTTGTGGAGCTACGATCGCTCGTTGGACCGATGCAGGGCATCAGGTCTCGTATTGTCTGTTGACCTGTGGAGACAAAGGTACCCATGATCGCCAGATGAGCGGTGATCAGTTATGTAGCATCCGCCATCACGAACAACAACGAGCTGCAAACCTTTTGGGAGTTCGGCGAGTAAGGTTTTTAGATTTTCCCGATGGCTATTTGGTGCCGGACTTAGAGTTGCGTAAAGCCATCACGCGCGTCATTCGAGAGGAAAGACCTGATGTGGTTGTGACTTGCGATCCGCAACTGTTGTTTGTTGGAGATGAACGGATCAATCACCCGGATCACCGCGCAGCCGGACAGGCTTGTGTGGATGCCATCTTCCCGGCTGCTCGAGATCATCTCTACTTTCCTGAACTGTTAGAAGAGGGTCTTGAGCCGCATGTCGTTCGAGAAGTGTGGGTGAGTTTAGCCGTGGAGCCAAATGTTGTTCTGGATGTGACGGACCTTTGGGAGCGCAAGATCGAAGCCATCTTATGCCACCAGAGCCAGATTACAGATGAAGGTGCACTCAGGAATCGGATGAAGAACCGCTTGGCAAAGGATAGCACTCCAGAACAACCTCATTACGAGGAGGCCTTCCGCCGGATTCGGCTAGGATAGAGTAGTAGAATCAGCCAACGCAGCTACTTTTGTTGCCTCCTATCCTGAGAATTTGAAAATAGGTTGATAGCACATGAGGAGGTACACATGGAAACACAGCTCACATTGGATGAGCGGTTGAGCACACAGTCAATCATTGTCAATGATTTCTCGATCACTGTTGCGACGGTGAATGGCTCTGGCTCGCAGACGTCAAACGCTGCCATTTTACGCGCCATCTTTAAAATGGGCATTCCGGTTTCAGGGAAGAATATATTCCCCTCCAATATCCAGGGGTTGCCTACCTGGTACACCATTCGGGTAAACAAAGATGGGTTTGTTGCCCGCAAGCGCGAAGCCGATATCCTGGTGGCAATGAATGCGGCGACTTTTAGTAGGGATTTAGAGTCTCTAAAGCCTGGCGGAGCCTTTTTCTATGCAGATGATATTCGCTTTCCGATCTCGCGGCAGGATATCGTTGCATATCCTATGCCGGTCAAGCAACTGATCCGACAGGTAGAAATCCCACCTTACTTGAAAGATTACGTTGCCAATATGGTTTATGTGGGAATCCTGGCGCAGATGATTGGAATCGATTTAGAAAAAATACGTCAAGCACTCGAATTTCACTTCAAGGGCAAAGCCAAGCCAGTAGAGATTAATTATGGCGTCGTCTCTCTAGCTGCAGAATGGGCACGAGAAAATCTTGAGAAAAAAGACCCCTACTACCTGGAGGCTATGGATGCCACTGCCGGGTTAATCCTGACGGATGGGAACACGGCGGCTGCTCTAGGAGCAATTTACGGTGGCGTTCAATTTGTCTCCTGGTATCCAATCACGCCGGCAACCAGTCTGGCTGAGAATCTACAACAGTACTTACCGAAGTTGCGTAAAGACCCAGAGACAGGCAAGAACACGTATGTGGTTGTGCAGGCTGAGGATGAGCTGGCTGCCATTGGAATGGCAATTGGCGCGGGATGGGGTGGATTACGGGCAATGAGCTCAACCTCCGGTCCGGGCTTGAGTTTGATGACCGAATATATCGGTTTAGCTTACTTCGCTGAAGTTCCGGTCGTGGTGTGGGACATTCAACGGGTTGGCCCAAGCACTGGTTTACCGACCCGCACCGCCCAGGGTGATTTGACCTTTGTGGCATTCATGGGACATGGTGATACCCAAAATATCATTCTGCTGCCGGGATCGGTGAACGAGTGTTTTGAGTTTGCATGGAAAGCCTTTGATCTGGCAGAGCAGTTCCAGACGCCGGTGATTGTATTATCCGATCTGGATTTTGGGATGAATCAATGGATGGGAAGACCCTTTGAATACCCAGACCAGCCCATGCAGCGCGGCAAAGTGTTATGGGAGGAAGACTTAGAAAAACTTGATGGGAAATGGGCAAGGTATCTGGATGTTGATGGGGATGGTATCCCATACCGAACCGTGATGGGGAATCGTCATCCCAAGGCGGCGTATTTCACCCGCGGCACAGGACATGATGAATATGCAAATTACTCAGAAGACCCTGAAGACTGGCACGCCTTGCTAAATCGACTGAAAAAGAAATTTGAGACACTCAAGCCATTTTTACCCCAACCGGTTGCAGAGAAAATGGAAGGAGCAAGGATTAATCTGGTTAGCTTTGGTTCGACCGAGCCGGCTATCCAAGAAGCGCGGGCGCTTCTGCAAAGGGAAGGGATTGCCAGTGATTTTACCCGTATCCGCTCTTATCCATTTAACGATGTGGTAAAAGAAATTTGCTCTACCTATGAACGCAACTATATCGTTGAAATGAACCGCGATGGACAGTTGCATCAGCTTCTGCGGATGCACTATCCTGAGTTATCGGCAAAAATGATTTCTTATGCTTATACCGACGGCTTACCGTTGACGGCAAAACAAATTTTCGATTTTATTTTTTCAATGGAGAAACAGAATGAGAGAACAAGCATCTCCAACGGATGTTAAGGTTGTGGTGAATGCCATTGGCTTAACCAAAGCCGATTATCGAGGTAACCCTTCAACCCTGTGCCAGGGATGCGGGCATAATTCGATCTCGAGCCAGATCATCGCGGCTTGCTACGAGCTGAATCTGCTTCCTGAAGAGGTTGTCAAGTTCAGTGGGATTGGTTGTTCGAGCAAGAGCCCATTTTACTTTCTGAGTCGCTCGTTTGGTTTCAATGGGTTACATGGGCGGATGCCCTCTCTGGCAACCGGAGCACTTTTTGCCGACCATACCCTGCGGGGGATTGGCGTTAGTGGCGATGGAGATACTGCCAGTATTGGCATGGGGCAGTTCAAACACCTGCTCCGCCGTAATATGCGGCTGGTCTATATTGTTGAAAATAACGGCGTTTATGGCTTAACAAAGGGACAGTTTTCAGCTACCGCTGATCAGGGTTTAGAGCTAAAGGCACATGGCATTAATCCCTACATGCCCATCGATATCGCCTGGGAAGCTCTGGTTGGTCACGCTACCTTTGTGGCTCGTTCGTTCGCTGGCGACCCTAAACAAGTTAAAGAATTAATTAAGGCAGCCCTAAACCATAATGGCGTAGCTGTGTTAGATATCATTTCGCCCTGCGTTACATTTAATAATGTCGATACTGCCACGCATTCCTACGCCTGGGGAAAAAACCACGAAACAGCGTTACATGAATTATCGTATGTTCCTCGCGCCGAAGAGATTCTGCTCGAGTATGATGAGGGTGAAACCAGGGAAGTCGAGTTACATGACGGTTCTATGATTATTTTACGCAAATTGGGAAGAGATTACGATCCGACCGACCGGGAAGCCGCAATGAAAGTTTTGGAAGAAGCCAACCGTTGCCATTGTTTGATTACCGGTCTGATCTACATTGATCCCGATCAACCGTCCATGTGGGATATTTACCAATTGACCGATACGCCGCTTAACCGGCTGCGCGAAGATCAGATCCGACCAAAACGGGAAACCCTGCAAGAGCTCAATCGAGCCTTTCAGGCTTGACGAACTTTATGCCAATAACGGAAAATACCGGCTGCACTCATCCAGGTTGGATTTAGGTAAGTAAAGTACGGCTGATAAATTTGGGGGAGGCGACTCCTGCCCTGATGATCGAGCCATTGCCCCAGGGCATTGCTTAGCGCATCAACCGAAGGGTCGGATGTCATGATTTTTTCCATCCACTCTTCGAGTAGGTCAAGTTGTTCCAGAAGGTGGTTGAGATGATAATCGACATCGCCGTAGATGCCAAAATGTGTGGGAGCAATGGCTTGAAGTGGAAGTTCTCGAAGACGCTTCAGACTCGCTCGCCATTTCGGAGGATTGAACTCTGGCGGTGGGGTTGGAAGTTCGATATGTGAGGTGTTACCAATACGGATGCCGCCAATATCGCCAGAAAAGAGAATCCCTTCAAACAAGATTGCGTAATGGTGATCGGAGTGACCGGGGGTATCCAATAGTTGAAACTCATAACCATCAATCCTTAGAATTTCGTTGTCTTGGGGAATATGGATGTTCTTTTCATCCACCGCTTTGAATTCGCCCCACAGCGTATCCATCAAGTCTCCGTAGATACGAGTGGCGCTTTGGATCAGTTTTTCAGGATTGATGAGATGCGGGGCGCCTTTGGGATGAGCATGGATTGTAGCGCCTTGCTCGGCTAACCATCCCACGGCTCCGGCGTGATCAAGATGGATATGGGTGATAAAAACATCGCTGATGTTGGAGGGTTTCAAATCAACTTCCCCGAAAGCTCTCTCGAGCGTTGGAATCGTTGAGGCAGGTCCAGGTTCAATAAGCACTGCTTGATGTGGAAGGCGAATTAGGTAAGAGGCGATTGCGCCTGGAAATCCAAAGAAATTTAAATCGATGGTAATGACTTGATTTAAGGACATATTTCTGCTCCAGGTTAGCGTATTGCAAAATAATTTGATCGATATCCCCAATATATTGGGGATTAACTGACTCTTAACCCTATATCTAGGTAGGGTACTTGACTTTCAATCTAATTTATGGTAAATAATAATTGTTATCTCGAACAATATTATATCCACTTTTTGAAAGGAGAAAGGTAAAATGACACTCGCCCAAGTCGTCTACCAGCTTTCTACCGATTCTGAGTTTGCTGCCCGAATGCAGACAGACCCTGAAGGAGCCCTGGCAGAGAAAGGAATTCAACTGAGCTACGAGGAAAAGGCTTTTCTCACGCGGGGGTTACGCCGTTCCACCCAATCTGATGGCAACCTGATCTCTATGCAGGAAGTGGCGTCGATGTATCTCGGATGGCGATAGACGAACTTGAATCGTTTGTCTTCCGAGAGTATGAGTTAATTTTTCGAACTATTCAATCTTATCTGGCAAAGTCTTCCATATCGAATCGATATAAAGATGAGATATGGAAGGCTTTGACGCGTCTATCTCCAGAGGAGAAAACCATCTCCAAAAGTAACCTGACCGTGCTTTTGCCACGTTTATCCTATCAGGCATGTGGGGGAACACGCAATTTTCCGCCCGAAGTCAGCGCTGCATGGTACCTGTTTTATATTGCTGCCGATTTAATGGATAGCGTTCAAGATCGGGAGCGCCGTTTTGATTTGGAGAACACCCCCTACTCATTTTCTGAATGGTTGAATCTGGCATCGAGCTTTTTCTTCATTGCGAACAGTCTCCTGGTTGAGTTGCTCGATCAAAATTATGACCAAGAGCGTGTTAGAAGCGTTTTGCAAGCCTTTCCAACCAATCTGCTTGAAATGTGTGAGGGACAACAACAGGATTTATCCGCTGGGGAGATTTCTCTGGCGGATTATCTCGCTCTCCTGCGCAAAAAATCAGGGACTTTTTTCTCCCTGGCTTGTTCTGCAGGGGCAAGGCTGGCAGGGAATGAACCAAGCTGCCTGGAGGATATGGCTGGCTTTGGTGCGCATCTCGGCTGCATTCTACAGATCTTGGATGACTTAGAGGACTGGCACCGCTTAGAGAAGGGAGAGGCCGAGATCCTTTCAACAATGAACTGGGTAAAAAACCTGGCGACCATTTATACCCTCGAAGTTTTACCTTCTGAAGAGAAAACTTTATTTCGCCGGGTTCTCCAAAGGGTGATCAATCAACCCGAGGAATGGCAAACCTACGTGGCATGGGTGAATCGGTCAGGGGCTGCCTTGTATATATTGACTTTGCTGATTCAAGAAGTCGAATCGGCAAAAAATCACTTACAGAATAATATATTGAACCCTGCTCCTAAAGAAATGCTCAGCCAGATTCTCAACAGACTGGTAGGGGAAATTTAGGTGATCGATTCAACCTGAATCATGGTTGGGAATTTGGCATTGATGTTGCTACTCGACTGTTAACGTAGTAAACTAAACCCTATGAAAACTCTTCCCCTTCAGCCCCCGCCAAGGGTTCGCCTAAGTGTGCCTTTTGTGATAGGGATCCTGGCATTAGGTCTAGTGGCGTGGGTTGCTATTCTGGTGAGAAACTACCCAGATGATGGGATTCGGGCATTATCGCCTTCCCATCAGATTCTTGCGATCGATGAAAATAGCAACGGAAAAACCTCTTTTGAGGTAGGTGATATTCTTTTGGAGATCGGAGGCGAACCAATTGTTGAGGATTCAGCCTGGTATTGGGGGAAACATCCGGGAGACACGGTTCGTTTTCTCGTTCAAAGAGGGAATAGAACGGTTTCCGTAGAGGTTAAGCTGGCATCTCCGCCTCCTCAGGAATTGTTCCGAAGATTAATGCCGCTTTTTGTGGCTGTTGTATTTTTAGCGGTTGCTCTGGCTGTCGAAGCATTTGCGCCGCGTTCTCCGACCACGCGCTTATTCTTCTGGTTTTTCTTCAATTCAGGCTTATTGCTCACGACCGGTCAGGCCTCTGGCCTTGCGCCTTCCATTGTGCTTGATCTGTATTATTTTTTGTGGTGGATTGTTGGGCCTATCTCTGTCCATTTCCATTTCAATTTTCCTCAAGAGAATAAGGTATTGAAGAGGGGATATCTACTATTTCTTTACGTCATCGGTTTTCTGGGGGGAGTATCCCATCTGATTTGGGGAACGATGGAGCTTCAAGCTCATCCCATTTTAGAATACCTAATCCCGCTGTCACGGCTGTTTTTGGCGCTTAATTTACTTATCTGCGTCATTTTACTTTATTATAATTACCAGAAGACTACCAGCAGTGGCGCTCGTGCCAAGATCCGATTGGTTTTCCTGGGGGGATTGCTGGCGGCTCTGCCGCTCATTACGACCTATTTGCTACCAGAGGTTCTGCTAAATCAACCCCTGTTGCCTACGCCAGCCATATTTTTATTCCTATCGGCTCTCCCCCTAGTCTATGGTTACGCCGTGTTTCGGTACCGTTTAATCGAAATCGAACGGCACATCAATCGAGGGGTGACGGTGCTTATTGTATTTTTTATTCTGGTGGGCATTTATCTGGGGATTTTTTCTGTATTAACCTTTCTCCTACCGCAACGTTTGTTGTTCCATCCGGCTCTCAATACCTTGCTGATCCTGGTATTAGCCTCAACAATTCTGCCCATCTCGCGTCGTGTGCAACGTCTGGTAGATACGTTATTTTATGGGGGATGGTACGATTATCGCTCGGCGATTTTGCAAATCACCTCAGGACTGGAGCATATCAACGATTTAACTGTGCTTGCCCGAGAAGTAAGCGACCGGTTGGTGAGAACATTACGAATTGCGGATGCCTGTATATTTTTTAGCGATATCCACGGTGATTTTTCGGTTGTAGCAGTAGCTCCAGAGGGAGCAGTAATGCAAGCCAGCCCTGAAGGTGTTGATGCAACGGTCTTGCCCCGCAGCAGCCTTGACTTTCTCTTAAGGGTCGGGGATGAAGAGCGGGAAACGATTGCCAAAGCCCTAGCCCAGGCAAAACTTTCTCCAGAAGAGTTTCAA
>Ga0209750_1000142_pt1 | contig 41510 bp, 32 predicted proteins | sample YNPBryulayer2012_FD_185813 | JGI IMG/M metagenome (GOLD analysis project Ga0209750, IMG submission 185813) | Anoxygenic and chlorotrophic microbial mat microbial communities from Yellowstone National Park, USA - YNP Bryant MS upper layer 2012... ...
TCTATACGCGATGTGGGTTTTTATTGGCTGACCGGCTCGATATGAGCCTTGTTTTCATTAGGTAACCATCACAAGTTGACATCACAAGTTATGTTGATAATTTGCTGAGAAAACCGTCCACGAATGCGCCACGAATAAACGAATGAGAGTGCTATTCGTGCATTCGTGAAACATTCGTGGACGGTCTACCCCGTCAACCAGAGCCTGTGGCAGGGTATTACGAGTTGCCTAAAAAATGCACAACCTCATCCTCAAAACCAATCCCTGCGGATGAAGATGATAATAATGATCACCGATAAGGCGACCGAAATCAGCAGGGTGAAGACAAACGCCAGCGGATGCTCTTGCAGCGGCAGGTGCACGTTCATGCCATAAAAGCTGGCAACGATCATCGGCAGGTTCAGCACAATCGTGATGGCTGCCAGGAATTTCATGACTGCATTCAGATTGTTCGAGATAATTGAAGCAAAAGCATCCATCATCCCACTCAAGATGTTGCTGGTGATGCTGGTCACCTCGATTGCCTGCTGGTTTTCGGTAATCACATCGTCCAACAAGTCTTCGTCATCGGGGTAGGCTTTAAATAATTGACTGCGGTCCAGCCGTTCGAGCATCAACTCGTTGGCTTTGAGGGCGGTGGTGAAGTAGGTGAGGCTTTTCTGGTATTTGAGCAGTTCCAGGACTTCGCGGTTGCGGGTGGATTTTTGCAACTGGTCTTCTAGGTAATCCACCGTTTTGGTGATGGTGCGCAGGTGAGTTAGATAATTGGTGGCGCTGGCAAGCAGAATGCGCAAGAGAAAGCGATTGCGCTTGCCGGTCGAAAGGTTGCGTACCCTGCCGCTGCAAAAATCGCGCAAAATATCGTTTTCATATTTGCATACCGTGATCAAATATTTCTCGGTGAGAATGATGCCTAACGGAATGGTGATATAAGGCGCATCCGCCTGAGTCCCCTGATAAAAGGGGATGCGCAGAATGACCAGCAAAATACCGTCTTCCCGTTCGGTGCGGGCACGTTCGTCTAAGTCAAGTGGATAGGTCAAAAAATCACGCGGAATTCCCAAATCGCTGATGATCTGGATTTCATCGGGTGTTGGATCGAGAAGGTGTATCCAACACCCGTTGACCGGCTCGGTGAGGATCGACAATCCATCTTCGTAGTTTTTATAGATGGTAAGCATGTCCTTCTCCTTCAGCTTAAGATCAACGAGAAAACTCGTCGTTTCAGGGCACAACCGCAAGGATTGTGCAAGCAAACCTGTGAGACCGTAGGACAACCTTTGCCTGTCGTCTTGCAGTCCCATCGCAACGATTCGCCTTTCCACCCTTTCAGTAACCCTTTCTTCTCCGCCTCTCCCGTAAGCAGAGAACAAGCAGGGCAAAGATCGAACTTTGACCGCGGCGGTCTCTGCTGGCTCGGCCGGATTGGGGCAGAGACCGCCGGTGCTTCTCTATGCAGTCTGGGGATGACGGCGCTCCGCACGCCGCAGGAAGAACTTGGTGATCTCTTCGGAGACAGCCGGAATCATTGCCAGGCTCAACACCACGGCCCACTCACGCCCGGACATAAAGTGCGTGTTGAAAATGGGTTGCAGGAAAGGCACCGAAATCACCAGCGCCAGAACCGAAAGCGAGAAAGCCATTGCGTATTGCATGGATCGGTTAGAGAAAACTCCGATGCGAAAGACCGACTGACGCTCCGACCGCACCGTATAGGCGCGGAATAACTCACACAAGGAGAGGGTGACAAACGCCATCGTTTCGGCGGTTTGCACATCTACCCCTCGCCAGTTGTAGTTGAGAATGAAGGCAAGCGGGTTTGCGCCAGGCGGCAACATGTCTCCTTCTGCCAGATGCCACAGCAAGCCGATGGCAAAAGCCATGAGGGTTGCCCCGGTTTGGGTGATGGTCTGGATCAGAATGCCCAGTTGCATGGGTTTGTTGATAATCGGCTCGTTCTTCGGGCGGGGTGGGCGTTCCATAACGTCGGGATCGCCTTTTTCCATTGCCAGCGCCAGAGCTGGAGCGCCATCGGTGATCAGGTTGAGCATCAAGAGTTGGATCACGGTAAGAGGTGTCGGCACGCCGGCCAGGGTGGCCAGAAAGATAATCATGATTTCGGCAACGTTGGAAGAAAGGAGGAAGAAGACAAACTTGCGGATGTTGGCATAGATAATCCGCCCCTGTTCGACGGCTGCCACAATGCTGGCGTAATTGTCATCGGTCAGCACCATATCGGCGCTCTCCTTGGCAACATCCGTGCCGGTAATGCCCATGGCAATCCCAATGTCAGCGCGTTTGATCGCCGGGGCGTCGTTAACCCCATCGCCGGTCATGGCGACCACCTCATTATCGGCGCGCAAGGCTTCGACAATGCGCAGTTTATGCTCCGGCGAGACGCGGGCAAAGACATCCGTAAAGCGAAGTTGCTTTTGCAACTCGCCGTCATCCATTTCATTGACCTGATTGCCGGTCAACACCTGGTGGCCAGGCAGAAGCAATCGGATTGACTCAGCAATCGCCCGCGCCGTATTGGGGTAATCGCCGGTGATCATAATCGTACGGATGCCTGCGCGGCGAGCTTTTTCGAGGGCCGGGACTACCTCCGGGCGGGGTGGATCGATCATACCCAGCAAGCCGACAAAGGTCATCCCTTGTTCCAATTGCGCGGCATCAAGCTTTTCGGGCAATTCAGGGATTAGTTTATAAGCTACCCCTAGAACGCGCAGGGCATCTTGGGTCAGGCGATCGTTTGCCTGCAGGATTTGCATCCGCTTTTCTTCGTTCATTGGCAGGGCATAATCCTGCATATTTTGATAATGGGTACAGAGGTCGAGCACAATATCCGGCGCGCCTTTGACCAGCACCACGTATCCTTTCGGCGGGATCGGTTGGTCGAATGGAGAAATATCCTCTTTGCGCGGCTGCTGCAAGGCATGGATGGTTACCATGCGCTTGCGCTCAGAATCGAAGGGGATTTCCTGAACGCGTGGGTAAGCGCGGCGCAATTCCTTCAAATCTGCTCTGGCTTTAAGGGCAGCCACCAGGAGCGCCCCCTCGGTGGGGTCGCCAACCATGCGGTAGGGAATGGCGCCGTTGCCGCTATCCACTTGTTCTAATTCGGCGTCGTTGTTCAAACATCCCACCCACAATGCCGTCAATAAAGCCTGGTATTGGGTAGGATCAATCGGATTACCGTCCACCAAAAACTCGCCCTGCGGACTGTAACCACTGCCGCTGACCTCGAAGAACATGCCGTCTGCCCAGATGCGCGTCACCGTCATTTCGTTTTGGGTGAGCGTGCCGGTCTTATCCGAGCAGATCACCGTAGCTGAACCCAAAGTTTCGACCGATGAGAGGCGGCGAATGAGGGCATGGCGGCGGATCATCTCGCGCATGCCCAATGCCAGCGAGATGGTTACCACGGCGGGCAAGCCTTCGGGTACAGCGGCAATTGCCAATCCGACCGCAATCATGAACATTTCCAGCGGGGGATAGCCGCGCAACCAGCCGAGCAGGAACACCAACCCACAGATGAGGATAGCTGCCCAGCCCAGCGTTTTGCCTAATTGATCGAGGCGTCGTTGCAGCGGGGTGGGTTCACTTTGCACCGATTGCAGCATCTCGGCGATCAAACCGATCTGGGTGCGCATTCCGGTGGCGGTGACGACGCCGCGCCCGCGCCCATAGTTGACCAGCGTGCCCATAAAGGCCGAGTTTTTGCGGTCGCCGACGGGAATTTCCTTTTCGCGGATGGTGGCGGCGTGTTTTTGCACCGGCACCGACTCGCCGGTCAGGGCGGCTTCTTCGATGCGTAAATTGACTGCTTCGAGCAGGCGCAGGTCGGCCGGCACGTAATTGCCCGCCTCGAGCAAGACAATGTCGCCCGGCACCAGTTGGGCTGCCGGCACTACCTGACGTGTGCCATCCCGTACCACATGGGCATCGGGTGCAGCCAGTTTACGCAAAGCTGCCAGCGCTTGCTCGGCGCGCCGCTCTTGAATCACTCCTAGGGTAGCATTCAGAATCACAATGGCAATAATCGCTGCTGACTCGATCCAATCGCCTAACACGGCTGAGATCAGCGAGGCAACGATCAGCATAATCACCACAAAGTTATTGAACTGATCCAGCAACATTTGCCAGAAGGGGGTTGGTGGAGCTTCTTGTAGAGCGTTAAGCCCCACCAGCGCAAGGCGTTGCTGGGCTTCCGCATGGGTCAGGCCGCGCTCAAAGTGAGTTTGCAGTCGATCGGCGATCTCTTCAGGGTTCAGGGTGTGCCAGAGCCCGTCCTTATCCTGTTTGGTGAGAAATTGCGGTGAAAATTTTTCCCATGCCATGTTCAACGATCCATTCGCAAGGTTGAGTTTCCTGCCGTACCCTCCCGCAGGTGAGCTTGTTTATTATATCACGCCGCTAATTGGCTGAGAGCCCTGGCTGCCGAAAGGAAGAAAGGAATTAACACTTGCATATTGAATGAATATCTGATAAAATTTTATTAATAACAGATGTCTGATGACCGATGACTGATGACTAATGTCAAAATTTCCGTCATTTGAATCCAGAAAAACCTCAGAAAACTTTATTATTCGGCACAGTGAACCGCTTCGCTATCAAGTCCGAAAAGCCATTCTTGATTTTCTCGAAAAAGAGAACTATTCGGTTGGCGACAAAATTCCGTCTGAGCAAGAATTGATGGATTTACTTCATGTCAGCCGTTCAACCCTGCGAGAAGGTTTGCAACTCCTCGAACAAGAGCGCATCCTCATTACTCGACACGGACTCGGTCGTTATCTTGCCTCTACTCCGAAAGACCTGAAATTTGACATCAACGAGCTACTCAGCGTCACGGAAATGCTGGCTAATTATGGCATTCAAGTCAAGACACATGTGCTGAGTTCTGAAACCATACCAGCCGATCAGGAACTCTCCACTTATCTGGATGTGCCGATTGGTGAACCCATTATCGCCATTGAGCGCATTCGCTATGCTGAGGAGATACCCGTAATTTACGCCATCGACTATATCCCGAATAAAAAAATTCCAGGTCTGATCGATCCAAAGGAATTTGAAGGTTCGTTGTTTGCCCTGTTGGAAAATCGATGGGGGATTAAACTGGACTATTCGATTGCTACTCTACGGGTTGTTTTATCCGAAGGGCATATTCCTCAGATGGCAGTCATCGATCCTCATCTGCCGTGGGTGCTGTTTGAGCAAATTAATTACACCGAGGAAGGCGAACCCATCATCTTCTCTCGAGATTACCATCGCAGCGATTATATCGAATTTCACGTCAAACGTTTTCGTCGTCAATAATCCCCGATTACAGGATGTACCAATGAACAAAACACTCATTCGCATTCCCGCAGAAGATCTGACCCGACAATATCAACAAATACGCTGGGAGGTCGCTGTCGCCATGGATAGTGTCCTGCCCAGTGGCAAATACACCCTTGGCCCAATCCTGGAACAATTTGAACAAGAGTTTGCTGCTTACTGTGGCGCAAAATACGCTATCGGGATCAGCAATGGAACAGAAGCCCTGCATCTTGCCCTGGTAGCGCTCGGAGTCGGCCCAGGAGATGAAGTCATTACCCAGGCAAACACCTATGTTGCGACTGCTTTTGCAGTCAATTATTGTGGAGCCACGCCAGTCTTCGTTGATATCGAACCGATTTATTCCAATATCGATGTCCAAAAGGTCGAAGCAAAAATTACCCCAAAAACGAAGGTCATTATCCCCGTGCATATCTATGGCCACCCGGTTGATATGGATCCGCTAATAGAGCTGGCAAGAAAATACAACCTCAAAGTGCTGGAAGACGCTTCGCATGCCCATGGAGCAATTTATAAAGGAAAACGAACGGGCAGCCTGGCGGATGCCGCTGCCTTTAGTTTTTATCCATCCAAAGTGTTAGGAGCCTACGGCGATGCCGGCGCTATCGTTACAAACGACGATGAGCTCGATCACCGCTTACGGGTTTTGCGCTATATGGGGCAAGAGGTAAAACACACCCATCTGATCATCGGATTCCAGCAGAGGTTAGATCCACTTCAAGCGGCCATTCTGCGGGTAAAACTTCGCCACCTAGATGGTTGGATTGAGAAGCGCCGCCACCTTGCCTCCTTATATAACCAGCTCCTCCATGACCTGCCAATTGAACTTCCCAAAGAAGCTGAATGGGCATCTCATGTTTATTATCTCTACACCATCCGCACGGCCGAAAGAGATGCTTTAGCAGAATATCTCCTTCGCCATGGGGTTGAGACTCAAAAAATTTATCATACTCCAGTTCCTCTCCAACCCTGTTATCAATCTTTGAACTATCGCCCGGAAGATATTCCCATCGCCTTTGACTACGCCGGAAAGTTATTGAATTTACCCCTGTTTCCTGAAATGACCGAAGAAGAAATCACCGTCGTCTCGAAGTTAATCCACGATTTCTTTAGAGGGAAACACCAATGAGTAGAGTGAAACTATCTATTTTAGGTGGGAGTGCTTTAGCCACTCCAGTTCTATTTGATGTTATGGGTAAGAGAGATGCCCAGGCAAGCTATCAGGTTTGCTTACATGGGAGAGATGTTGAACGCTTAGAGCTGGTTTATCAGGTATCTAAAGCCATTATTTCAAAATATCCCCATTTAGATATCCAGCTTTCCTATACAACAGAACTTGAGAAGGCTCTTGAAGGTTCAGATTATTGCCTAACGCAGATTCGAGTGGGTGGGTTAGAGGGACGCGCCTACGATGAGACTTTTCCACGGCGTTTTGGCATCCCTGGCGAAGAAACCGTAGGCCCTGGTGGGTTCAGCAACTCGCTTCGAGGCATTCCCAAAATCCTTGAAATTGCAAAAGTCATCCAAAAGGTATGTCCTCAAGTTATTATCCTGAATTTAACCAATCCAAGCAGTATCATTCAGTATGCCATTCGCCATTACACCGATCTCCAGGTAATTGGAACCTGCGACTCGCCGGTGTCTTTGATGGAATTGTTAGCAAAACTGCTTGGCAAAGCAAAGACCGAGCTGCAGTTCTCCATCTCCGGAATGCATCACTTCAGTTGGGTGCCTTCAATTTTAGACTCGCAAGGCAATGAGAGAATCGCCGAAGTCCTTGAACGACTGGAGGAGATTCCGAAAGTTGGTGTTGATCCAGAGCTTGTCCGTACTCTCGGAGCTATTCCAGGGCCTTACCTGAAGTACTATTTCCACCCCGACCGCATTTTAGCTGAGACGGAAGGCAGAACGATCCGCGCCCATCAGCTCATGAGTCTGTCCGATCAAATGCTTGAAGCTTACCGACGATGGAAACCGGGTGATCCAACCGATATGTTAAATCAAAGAGGCGCAGTCTGGTACGAAAAAATTGTGGCGCCAACTTTATTAGCACTGGTTGAAAAACAAAACCAGGAGTTGGTTCTCTCGGTTGACAATCAAGATAGGTTGCCCTTTTTACCCGCTGACGCTATTGTGGAATTGCCCGTAACCATCGAAAACGGCAAGATTACCAAAACCCGTCCAGCAACCCTTTCGCCGTTTATTCAAGCGCTAATCTTGCAAAATTGTGTCTATGAGATGCTAACTGCCCAGGCAATTGCCGAAAACGACCGTCAAAAAGCTCTTCAAGCCCTGATGGCAAATCTGATGATCAAGAGCTTTAACCAGGCGCGGGGGATTCTTGACGAGGTGTGGCCTTTAGAGCAAGGGAAAGCTTTTCAGGTGATGGAAATACCAAAAACCAAAATAGACCCCTATGGCTTTAAAGTCCCTTCACTGTACTATGGGAATAACTTGTTAGAAAGTTACCGCCCCCAAGAGGAAGATTTTATTCTCATCACAATGCAAGAGTTGTGGGAAAAGGTCAGAGAACGATTTCGTCATCCACCCCAGGCGGTTGCTTTTATCAAGAATCTGGATTGGTATCAATTAGAAGCGCTGGAGGGAAGCCTTCCTCAAACCTCCCTACTCGTGGGATTGGGCGGTGGAGTAGCTCAGGATGCGGCGAAATTTCTCGCCTGGAAACGCCATCTACCCGTCGATCTCTTCGTCTCGATCACCTCGGTTGATGCCTCGGTAACAAAAAGCATTGCAGCGCGTGCCGGTGGTCATGTTACCTACATTGGCTATATCGTACCCCGAAATGTTTATCTGGACTATGCCTTAATCCAATCCGCTCCACCACGTTTGAATCGCTCGGGGGTTGGAGATATCCTTTGCGCGCATGTTGCACTTTGGGACTGGCGTTTCGCACACGAGCAAGTCGGGGAAGCCTATGATCCCGATGCAGTGACTCAAATGCGATACTGGATTGATCAAGTCGTGAAAAACGCCGAACAAATTCGGGAGGTGACACCTTCAGGCATCGAAACGATTATGAAAGCATTTGAAGGAATCAGCATTATCTGCCGGCGTTTCGGTAGCAGTCGTCCGCAGGAGGCTTCCGACCATACTTTTGCCTATAACGCTGAATTCCAAACCAGACGCTCATTTTACCATGGCGAGCTGGTTGCCTTGGGTAGCTGGGTGATGGCAAATTTGCAAGAAAATGAACCCGAATTTCTTGAGGATGTTTATCGGCGCTGTGGAATCTTATGGCAACCGGCTGACCTTGGGCTGACAAAAGAAGAGTTTATCAAAATCCTTTCAACCCTTAATTGGTATCAATCCAATTTCGGGCGTCGCTACTCGATTCTAAATAAAGTCCAAATCACGGAAGAATTTATCCAGAAAATGGTTTCGCGGTTGAGCTTCTAAGGGTTCTACCCCGGAACGCGGTGGACGGAAAACACCTAATAACACCATAGTATAGAAAGGAGAGTGCCTATTGAAGAGATACCAAAACACAGAACACACTGCAATGGTCGATATTATTCTAAAATGAAAAAAAGAAAGGAAGAGAAAGATGAACGAGAGTAAAGGATTTTACAACGAACGGTCGGGGTTGATTATCATGCTGGTCGGGTTAGTCATCTTTATCCTCGCATTTCTGATCATGAACCCGCTCGGCACCGGGATGGGCGTTTCTGAATCGCCACAACGGATTGTTTTGCTCTATATCTTCGCTTTCGTCTTTTGTCTGCCATTTGGGGCGTACTGGATGTACAAGTTCGCTCGCCGTCCGGATTGGCTGGCGATGGCAGGCAGATACATTCAAGGGATGAAAGTAGCTGTTTTTTCACCATATTCGCTGGTAGCCATCGGTATTGTCGGGGCATTGTTTGCTGCAGCAGGGTTAGGAGACCTCGGCGGGATTGACCTGCAAGCCATGATTATTGCTGCGTCAGCCTCCCTATTCGGCGGTATTGTCTCATTTTTTGGTCTGTTTGTCGGACAAATCATCGCTCGAGTTTTGATCAACCCGGTCTGGGTTGGAGGCGTCTCTGCCGGAGCTCTATCCCTGTTACCGTACACCTTAATCGACGCCTCGATCTGGGCGTATTTCGGTTGGGTTTACTTCCGATTTGTTCACGATCGCGGGGACAAACCCTTCTGGCGCCAGTTCTTCATCGCCTGGATCCTTGGCGAGCCAGTACACCAAATTTGGTGGATGATGACCTACTGGATCATGAATACCCGCGAGGCTGCCATTCTCGCTGTTTTGAATGACTGGGTCATCCCTGGCGCCGGTACATTCTTTGGCATTCCGTATTGGTGGCTAAGCGGGATTGTCTTTGTGCCCGTTGGCCTGCTGGCTGGTGAGGCAGCGCGGCGCGCAATGACTTCCGGGCGCGGACAAACCAAAGCCTGACATTCATCTCCTGCATCTTGAATGGCGAGAGGGGTAACGGATCGACCCTCTCGCCAGTTCTAGCAACCTGAGGCACTACAAAAAACAACAGGAATTCACCATGAAATCAATCGAGGCAAAAGAGTTTTCATTTCGCTATCTCCACCAGGCGGAAGGAGAAAAGGCATTATCTAACCTAACATTTGAAGTTGATGAAGCAAGCGTAGTTGGGATCATCGGCCGGGCTGGAGCAGGAAAAAGCACGCTCGTCAAGTCATTAAACGGGCTTGTCCCTAAAGTGGATCTTGGCTACCAGGAAGGCGACATGATCGTAGACGGCTTAAATACCCGCCAATACGATGTTAATCAATTGGCCCGTCATGTTGGAATTGTTCTCCAAAACCCTGAGGTACAAATTTTCTCTTTAACCGTCCGCGATGATGTGGCTTTTGGTCCGGCGAACTTAGGCTTACCTCGCGAAGAAATTTTTCAAAGGGTGGCCGAAGCAATTAGTGCTGCAGAATTAGAACATTTAGTAGACCGCAATCCCAACGACATCTCCGGAGGGGAACAACAATGTCTGGCTATTGCCGGCATTCTTGCCATGCAGCCCAAAATTATGGCATTTGATGAGCCGGTCTCGATGCTTGACCCTTTAGGCAAACAGCGAGTGATGAACATCCTAAAACAAGTCACGCGTCGTTCAGGCACCACCAGCATCACCACCGAGTCAGGTGCTGATATTGAAGCCGTAGCTGAGGTAGTGGATCGCATTATCGCCATTGATCAGGGTAAACTGCTGTTGGATGGCGACCCTGCAACCGTCCTTCAAGACGATCGCATTCAACAGATAGGCGTTGGACGCCCTCAAGTCACCGAGCTGTTTTTACAGCTTCGGAAAAGAGGAATTAACTTCGAGCGCATTCCAATAACCTTAGCAGATGCTGAGAATTTATTGAAGGACAAATTGAATCAGTTGGGTGTCAAACGCCTCATGCGTCCCCCACATTTTCGGCTGCACCAAGTCAATAACTTCGGTCCAACCGTTGTTGAAGTAGAAAACCTTCATCATTTTTATAATCCTCAAGTTCATGCTCTTAAGGGTGTTTCTTTTGAAATCCCGGAGCGCCAAATTGTAGGGATTATTGGGCAGAACGGCTCTGGTAAAACCACCTTGGCTCGGCATCTGGTTGGATTGCTCAAACCCACCAACAAAGATTCGGTTCTAAAAGTCAAAAACACAGATATCAAGAAGCTACGGTTGGATAAAATCATCCGGATGATCAATTATGTTTTCCAGAATCCAGATGACCAACTGTTTGCAGAAACGATTTGGGATGAAATCGCTTTTGCTCCTCGGATGATTGATTTGCCAGAGGATGAAGTCAAGCGATTAACAGAAGAAGCCATGAAGGTTTTTGACCTAGAGGCGCACAAAGACCGTTATATCTTCGGTCTAGATGAGGATTTAAAGACATATCTTTCGATAAGCTGTATCTTACCCTTGAAACCGGATATCTTGCTAATCGATGAACCGACAACCGGTCTAGACGAGCAAGGCGAAGTGAAAATGATGCAAAGCCTGCGTTACTTACGCGATCAAATGGGAAAAACCATTGTGATTATTACCCACAATATGAAAACGGTGGGCAACCATTGTGATCGAGTATTGGTCATGTCGAAAGGCAACCTGATCTTGGATGGAACCCCGCGCGAGGTGTTCGCAAATGAAGAAAAACTATTGGAAGCGGACATCCTCCCCCCTCAAATCACCCGACTTGGTCAGGCTTTATCCAAAGACTTTGGATGCCCAAAAGACATTCTAACCGTTGACGAAATGGTCGAAGTGCTGGATTATAGTATCAAGCACAGCCAGAATGGAGCGTAGAGCATGGACACAGTATTTGCCTATCGACAAGGAACAAGCTTTTTACATAAAGGGCTGCATCCTCTTACCAAAATGGTGGTCTTTTTAGTGATCGTCATCCTATCAGGGCTTTGGCTGGATATCCGCTATCTGTTACCTCTTTTGATTGTCGGTTTTATCTTAGCCTATATTGCCAAAGCACCAGCAAAACTGTTCTTGTTCATCGTGTTTGCTTTGGCGTTAACCTGGTTTCCCACCGTCCGCAGCACGATTGCCCAAGCCCGACCCGAATACTTCAAAGTGCTCGATCCAGAATGGGCGTCCACAGGAATCGTAACGGTTAATGTTCCTTTCCTGGGCTTAGATCGCTTGGGGTTGACTTATGGAAGTTTATACTGGTTAGCGGGTCGGGTATGCCGTTTTGCTACCGTTGTCACCTGGGCGATTGTTTTTCTCTATACAACCCCAATTAGTGATATTGCCAACACACTATACGCCCTCAAAACACCCCCTTCCATTGTATTTGTTGTACAGATCACCTACAAATTTATCCCCTATATGGCTTCAATTATTAGCCAAATCCAGGACGCACAAAAATTGCGCGGCTGGCATTTGCGGACCCTTAATCTGATTAAGGTCTTTAAGCGTTCTTTACCTCTGGCGAATCCCCTGATGCGCCGAACCGCAATGATTGTCGAGCAAGTCACCATTGCGACCCAGGTGCGTGGCTTTGGCTCAGGTAAGGTGACGCCTCTCCGCGATTTAACTCTTTCCTGGCTGGACAAAATGGTGATTATCTTATTTGTTGGCGGGTTGATCTTAGCTTTCATTGCAATGGCTGTTTGGAAAGTGGGTATGATTTAGATGGAGAGCAATGAGGCACTGCTTGGCATTGATGTTGGCACCCAGGGGGTAAAAGCCTCTATAGTTACCTTAGAAGGCAATGTTCTTGCCCACTCTTTTGAACCCTACGAAACCGATTATCCCCGACCAGGTTGGGTAGAGCATAATATGGAGACAAACTGGTGGCAAGGTTCGGTCGCGGCCATCCGCAAAGCCTTGCAACAGTGCCCATTAAACCCAGACAACATCCTTGCCATTGGGGTGTGTGGGTTGTATCCTGCTCTTGGCCCAACCGACGCAGAAGGGTTGCCTCTCTCTGGCGCGATTTTGTATTCGGATAGTCGCGCCTATGCAGAAGTAGAGGAAATTAATCAACGATATAACCTCCGCTTATCCTGTGAGGAGTTAACCCCGAAGCTGCTGTGGTTCTTGAGAAATGAACCAGAGAAAGCTCGTAAAATGCGGATGTTTTTTGATGCTCCTCATTATCTTATCTATAAATTATGTGGAGCTTATGTAACCGATACCATAACAGCCGGGTTATATGGGGCAATTTTTGAAGCGCCAGATGCGACCTGGCGAGAAGACGTCTGCAAGGCACTCAATATCCCCCAGAATATCCTTCCAATGGTATATCCGCCGGCTACTATCGTAGGAAACGTGACTCCCAGAGCCGCCATAGAGACAGGGTTAACAGAGGGAACCCCGGTGATCGCCGGAATGCCGGATTTATTTGGTTCGATGCTAAGCGCAGGCGTGACCCAAACCGATGAAGCCATTGTCTATTATGGGTCAGCCGGTGTTATGCCGGTTATGAAAGATAGCGCGCTCAATGCGGCTTTTAAACCTTTTCCAATTGCCGAACGGGGCGGCAAAGTCCAGGAAGGCTATTTATATGACTATCCGGCCTATTGTCTCTCGATTGGTGAGAGTGTGCGCTGGTTTACCGATCAATTTGGGGAAAAAGAACTTTTGCAGTACCAAAGCGAGGGCGAGCCGAATCCTTATGCTCGCCTGGATCACTTAGCCCAAAAGGTGCCGGCCGGTTGCGAAGGGCTGACATTTTTGCCCTATCTTTACGGACAGAGAAGCCCGATTGACAATCCTTTTGCTAGCGGTGTCTATTTTGGCATCCGGGCCTTTCACCAAAAAGCTCATTTCTATCGAGCTCTACTTGAAGCGTGGGGATACTCTATCCGTTATGGACTTGAGTGCGCCTACCCAGATGGTTATTCCTTCCGTCGATTGGTTGCCACAGGTGGAGGGGCAAAAAGCCGCCTGTGGCGACAAATTGTCTCTGATATTATTGGCATCGCACAGGATTATGTCCCCAATTCCGAAGGCACCATCGGGGCAGCGTATGTAGCCGGTCTGGCATTGGGTATCTTCAAGGATTTCAAAAACCTTCTCCAATATTGGGTTTCTGTCCAGGAAACGACCACTGTAGACGAGAGCAAACAACTTGCTTACGAGCGAAGTTATCAGGCCTTTCGGTACCTGCATGAGGAATTACAAAATACGTTTTATTCATACGACAAAGTTTTGCATGAGACAGGAGAAAAAATTCATGTTTGAGCATATATCTAAACAGGATTTAGAAGCTGGCTGGAAAGCCTTGGGTGGCGGCGGAGTTGGATCGGCAATTCCCATCGTTGTTTCTCATGGCGAAGGTTCGACTCTATATGATCTTGATGGGAAGGCGTATATCGATTGCACCTCTCAGGCCTGGAGCTTAAGTGTCGGGTATTCCCATCCAAAGGTGATTTCTGCTGTTACCGAACAGATCAAAAAATTCACTCATATTCGGACAAGTTTTGGAACGATCCCAAAATTACTGCTGTCGAAAAAGCTCGCTGAATTGGCGCCAGGAAATCTCAAGAAAGTAACCTATGCTCTCTCTGGTTCGGATGCAAACGAAGGGGCTGTAAAACTGGCTTTGCGTAATCGTGACGGTAACACCTTTGTTACTTTGATGGACGCCTACCATGGACGTTCTTTGGCGATGATTAATTTTAGCTGGCCTCATCCCAACAATCGTTTTACCGCTTTTTGTCCCCCAATCATCCGTATTCCTCAAGCCTATTGTTACCGCTGCCCGCTTAACCTTGAGTATCCTTCTTGCCAGCTTGCCTGTGTAGAGCTCGCTAGGGATATTATTCTACGCGGAGCGCCTGAACCCCCGCTGGCTTTGATGATGGAGCCGTTTCAGGGCAATGGCGGGATGATCTGTTTCCCGTCGGAGTATTTTAAAGCTATCCGCAATCTATGCGATGAAATGAACATGCTCCTCATTTTTGATGAAATCCAAACTGGCTTTGGCCGCCTGGGAAGCTGGTTTGCAGCCGATTATTATCAGGTAACACCAGATATTCTCGTTTTTGGCAAAGGCGTTGGAGGGGGGTTTCCTTTGTTTGGCGTCATCTATGATCAAAACCTTAAGGGTTTTATGCCCGGCGATCATTCATATACCTTTGCCCATTTCCCGGTTTCAATGACTGCTGCCCTGGCAACGATTCAAGTGATCGAGGAGGAAAATCTATTTGAGAACGTGCGCAAAGTCGGCAGTTTCATCGCCGAACGATTGAGAGAACTGCAGCAAACCTATGAAATGATCGGGGATGTGCGCGCAATCGGGTTAATGATTGGGGTAGAACTCGTAAAAGACCGCAAAACCAAACAGCCTGCTCGGGAAGAAACCGAAAGGTTCGTTGCTGAAGGATTAAAACGGGGAGTCATCTTTGGCGAATCAAGATACATGGGGCTGGGAAATATTATCAAAATCAAACCTCCGCTGGTGATTACGCAATCGGAAGCGGAAAAAGTCTTAGGAGTTTTTGAAGAAATCCTGAAAACTATTCATTAAAAATTTCATCGAATCAAGGGTGAAACAATGGTCAGTCAATTTGAAAAAGAAATATACGAACAGCCTAGTGTGCTTTCCAGATTCCTTGATCAAAGAATCAACGACGTCAAGGCGATTACAACCTTTCTGCGGGAATGTCAACCCAAATTTGTCCTTGTTGCCGCACGGGGAACATCTGATAACGCAGCAATTTACGCGAAATACCTTCTCAGCGCTTTTTTGAGAATCCCGGTTGGGCTTGCCATTCCATCGCTTTACACACTCTATAACCAACCACCCCAAATGCGTCAAGGGTTGGTCATTGGGATTTCCCAATCCGGTGAATCGCCAGATGTCCTGGCTGTCATGGAAGAAGCCAAAAGACAACAGACACCTACCCTGGCTATTGTAAATCGTATAGACTCGCCGCTAGTCCGCTTTGCTGACTTGATATTGCCCTTAGACTGCGGCGAAGAAAAAGCAGTTGCGGCCAGCAAGACTCATACAGCACAATTACTGGCAATTGCCTCGCTGGTTGCAATGTGGCTCAATGAACCTCAAATGCTCAGAGATTTGTCTCCAATTCCGCAATACGTCCATCAAGTTCTTCAAGCGCACGAACGAGTCAGAGAAATTGCCGAACAAATTAAGGAGCACAACCGTTTGCTGATTGTTGGAAGAGGCTATACGCATTGCACCACCCATGAAATTGCGCTCAAAATTAAAGAACTTGCCTATATTAGCGCCGATCCCTACTCTGCAGCCGATTTCAAGCATGGGCCAATTGCTTTAGTCGAAGAGGGATTTCCACTCATAGCCATTGCCCCCCAAGGAAAAACTTTTGAGACAATGAAGCTCTTAATCCAGGAAGTTCAACAACTAGGCGCTGATACGATTATCGTCAGCAATCATCTGGATTTCTCGAGCCATTACCCCAGATTTGTGCCTCTACCGACTGAGTTGCCTGAATGGATATCGCCGATTATCGCAGTGGTTCCAGGACAACTGCTTGCGCTTTGCCTAACCATTGCGCGCGGGAATGATCCAGACAGGCCGCGAAGCCTTAAAAAAGTGACTCGCACAATTTAGTCATCAGATGACAGCACCTGTCTTATCACACTCCTTGCAATCCAAACTGCTTGAGCAGAGAGCGCAAATCACCCGGCTAATTTCTGACCTGGTCAGAATCCCATCGGTCAATGACGAGAGCCAGGTTCAAGCTTATATCGAATCATTTCTAGAGAATTATGATGTACAAATTGATATCTGGGAGCCAAACCTGAACGAGTTACGCCAGCACCCGGCCTTTGTTCCTGTGGATTACGAATACGTTAATAGAAAAAACATGGTCGTCATCCTCAAGGGTCTGGGAGGAGGACCTTCGCTCACGCTAAATGGGCACATGGACGTGGTGCCATCTGATCCAAACGCCAAGTGGAAACATGACGATCCATTTAGTGGCAGGGTTGAAGACAACCGCGTCTATGGCCGTGGTTCAGTAGATATGAAGGCCGGATTGGCTACTATGATGATCATAGCTAAGGTCTTGAAAGAATTACAGATCCAACTCAAAGGGGATTTACAGCTTCAATTTGTGGTAGATGAAGAAAACGGCGGCAACGGCACATTGGCTTGTATCACCCGTGGCTACCGAAGCGATGCCACGATCTTTTTAGAACCCACAAGCCCGAACTATCTTGTCGTCTCATCCCGTGGAGCACATTTTTTTCGGATCACTGTACCTGGTGTAGAGGGCGGAATTGAATATCAATATTTGCTACCCAACGCGATCGAAAAAGCTACTCTCCTAATCAATGCAGTGCAACACTATGCTTTATGGCGTGCATCCCAAGCGAATTCACCTTTATATGAACACGATCCTACAAAAATACCGGCTGCTATTTGTAAAATCCAAGCCGGGAATTGGCCATCTACCCTTCCGGCAAAATGCATTCTGGAAGGCAGCATAGAATGTCTGCCCGGGGAAGACATTGATCAAATCTGTGATCAATTTTCTACCTATATCAATGAGGTTGCTCGACAAGATCCATGGCTGCAAAATCACCCACCTCAAGTGGAGTGGTTTGGACTTCGATATGAGGCAGGCTTCACCGATCCAAACCATCATTTTGTCAAAACCCTTGAAAAGGTAATCACAAAAACCCTGGGGGCTGCACCTCAGGTTGTGGGCGGAGGTGGCTCTGATTTACGCCTGCCAGTCTTATATGCCCAGAGCGCCAGTGTCCTATTTGGCCCTTCGGGTGGAGCAATTCATAGTACCGATGAATTTGTTGACCTCGATTCGGTTATGGAAGTTCTGCAAGTAATCGGCAACTTTATGCTGGAATGGCGCCAGGTAGCAGACAATGAGTGAGCAAGAAATCTTATCGATTGGTCGACAACTCCTTGAAAAGGAAAGCGCGGCGATTCTCTCTTTAGCAACTATGTTGGACGAGACTTTCCTCCAAGCCGTAAACTATCTGGTCAATTGCCGAGGACATGTGATCACCTCAGGAGTTGGAACGACCGGAATGATTGCGCGTCGCCTCGCTCATCTCCTATGTAATGTGGGGTGTCCGGCCTTATTTCTTCATTCTGGAGACAGCTTACATGGCAGCTCAGGCGCCGTACGCAATGAGGATATCCTTGTCCTTCTTTCAAAATCAGGAGAAACGAGCGAAACAACTCTATTAGCAAAAATCGTCTATGAACGTCATGTCCCAATCATTGCCATAACCGCTCGTCCCGACTCCACATTAGGCAAGCTGAGTACTGTTGTGTTAAGAGTCCAATCTCCCGATGATATTGACCCATATAATGGTTTAATGGGTGTCGGTAGCTCTCTCGTCAGTGCAGCAATGTGTGATGCCTTGGTCTTTGCCGTATGGCAATGCAAGGGAATAACTGCTCAGGATTTCCTCCAGGGGCATCCTGGAGGAATTATCGCCCATCTTAAACAACCAAAAATCCCCGGATAAAACTGCTTAAACCTCTTCACCAAGACTTTCAATCATCCAAAGCATTGGATCTTCGATAAGACGTTTGATTTCTTGTAAAAATCTTGCTGCTGGGGCCCCATCCACCATGCGATGATCAAAAACCAGAGATAAAATCACCATTGGCCGGATGGCAATCTCGTTGTGATATGGCACAACTCTATCTATAATTCGACCAATTCCCAGAATGGCGATTTCAGGGTAGTTGATTATCGGTGTGAAAACGTCAATATCATAATTTCCCAAATTGATTATCGTAAATGTACCGCCTTGTAAATCATCGGGAGAAATACTACCTTGACGGGCAGCATTGGCTAATTCTCGCATTCTTTCTGAAAATTTTCTTAGTGATAACTTTTCCGCACCTCGAATCACTGGCACCATTAAGCCTCGTTCTGTATCTACGGCAATACCTAAATTGACAGTGCGATACATCTCGATAAGATCCTGATTAAAGCGTGCATTCATATAGGGATACTTAAGCAATGCGGTTATGACTATCTTGCTGATTATTTCGAGATAACCCGGTGAAAAACCCCATAGATCCGCATAGCGTTCTTTTATTCTAGAGCGGAGAGATACCAGCTCGCTCGCGTCGACTTCCATTGTCAGAGTCACTCGCGCTGTTGTAAGCACACTCGTGCGCATGTGTTCCGCAATAACTGCCCGGATTCCCTTGACCGGTATTCTTTCAACCAAAAGCTCTTCGAGGTCTTCGAGATTTGTTGTCTTTTGTGACTTTTCAAGGACCTCAAGAATATCTTCTTTTTTAATTCTTCCCTTGTTGCTCTCCAGAGAGTCCACATTGATGCCGGCTTCTTGAGCAATCTTCTGAGCCAAAGGAGTCAGTTTGGGCTTCCTGGCTGCAGCATTCAACACATCCTTCTCGATAATTCGTCTTCCACCTGCGCCAGTAGGAATAACGTTTTCTAAAGAAATGTTCTTCTCATGGGCTGTTCGGCGTGCTCGGGGAGAAGCAAAGATCTTGGCTTTGATATCTTCAGAGAGGGGTGTCCCTTCAATGCTTTCTGTACTTGACAGTTCCTTGAGTGAGTCTATTGAAGGATCGTATTTTTGCTCATTGAAAGAACACTGTTCTCCTTCTTTTCCAATGAGCGCAATTACAGTTAGGATTGGTACTACATCACCTTCTTTATACGGACTGCGGTGAACAATACCAGAAGACGTTGCTTCAACAGTGAAAATTGCCTTGTCGGTTTCGACTCGTAAAAGTTCCTCTCCCGTTTGGACCATCGCCCCGTCATCCACGAGCCATTCAACAATGGTTACTTCTTCCACCGTCTGCCCAAATTTCGGTATAAAGACCTCCTCTGCCATTATTCCAGTACCTTTCTACAAGCCTGACAAATGCGTTCGACATTTGGGATTGCTTGATCTTCAAGAATTTCCGCCCGAGGGATTGGAACGTTACGCGCTGCAACTCGGATCATCGGAGCATCCAAATAATCAAATGCCAGCTCGTTGACTTGAGCCATCACCTCGTTAAGAAAACTTGTGTTTTCGTAAGCTTCTGTAACGCCAACAAATCTACCCGTCTTTTTGACAGATTGAACAACCGTCTCAATATCTAATGGTTTCAAACATCGTAAGTCGATAACTTCTACATCAATGCCCTCTTGGGATAAAATCTTTGCCGCTTCAAGGGATTTCAAAACCATCCGAGAATATGTGACCAAGGTAACATGCTGTCCCTTGCGTTTAATATCTGCAACGCCTAACGGAATAATATAGTCTTCTTCAGGAACAGGACCTTTTTCCTTGTAAAGCATTTTATGTTCAATGAACATAATCGGATTATCATCCCGAATGGCGGCTTTCAGTAAGCCTTTGACATCATAAGGAGTCGCCGGCATGACAACATAAATGCCAGGAAAATGCGTCCAAAGAGCTTCTAAACTTTGAGAATGATGAGCAGCAATAGCTCGTCCAGCTCCTCCTTCTGTGCGGATCACCAGCGGAACAGTGGTTTTTCCACCAAACATATACCGGTTTTTTGCCCCCTGGTTGGCAATTTGATCCATCGCTAATGGGGTGAAATCCACATACATAATCTCGGCTACCGGACGCATCCCAGCCATGGCAGCACCGACAGCCGCTCCTCCAATCGTAGCTTCAGAAATTGGCGTATCGATAACTCGCCATTCTCCAAATTCGTTTATCAAGCCACGCGTTGCTCCATAGGCACCACCATACAAACCCACATCTTCGCCCAGGATAAATACCCGTTCATCGCGAAGCATTTCTTCACGGAGAGCTTCTTGAATCGCAGCAGCATAGGTAATTTGTCTGACGGATGGATCCGTGCGAACTTTTTCTCTCAGGATTGCTTCGTATTCCTTATCTCGTAGAGTGGTTTTCGGAGGAGCATATACATCCGTATCCACTTCCTCCGGGCGTGGCTCAGGAGAGTTTTCGCTAAACTGAAGAGCAGTAATTAATTTGCTATGGGCATATTCTTCAATGGCTGTATTTTCATCGGGTTTCAGCAGGCCTGTTTCTATCATTTTTGAACGCAAGATTAGAATTGGATCACGCTCTCTCCAAGTTTTCTCCTCATCTTTTGTTCGGTAGGCTCGCGGATCAGAATGGCTGTGGCCATAATATCGATACGTCTTTGCCTCGATCAAAGTTGGCCCGAGACCATTTCTTGCTCGCTCAACGGCCTTTGCTGCTGCTCCCCGAACGGCTAAAACATCCATTCCATCTACAACCTCGCCTGGTATTCCATAAGCAACAGCTCGATCTGCAATCTGCTCCAATTTACTTGCCTTTTTCCATGGAACAGACATAGCATACAAATTATTCTCGACGACAAAGACAATCGGCAGGTTCCAAAGGCTAGCCATATTTAGTACCTCGTGAAAATTACCGGTATTTGAAGCCCCGTCACCAAAAAAACATAAAACTACCCGATCGGTACCCATAAGTTTTTGAGCTAAAGCTGCTCCGACAGCTACGGGTATGTTACCGCCTACAATTCCGGTTGCACCCAGGTTACCATGACTCACATCAGCAATATGCATTGATCCCCCTTTTCCTTTGCAATAGCCTGTAGCTTTTCCAAGCACCTCAGCCATCATTTTGTTATAGTGCTCTTGTTTTGCCTCGGGAGATTTAGCGTATTTATCCCCATGGGCATGAGCATGCCCATGCCCGCGATGAGTGCTGGTAATCAAATCATCGTCTCTCAGGGCGGCAATTGCCCCTACTGCCACAGCCTCCTGCCCGGCATAGAGGTGCGATGCCCCGCGTAATACTCCTTTACTTAATAGAGAAGCAATCTGATCTTCAAAAATACGAATCTCAATCATCTGACGATAGTACTCTAATAAATCTTCGCGGCTAATCCCTTGCTCTTCCATTTGAGCCGTGATCGCTTCAAGCATTCGGATTGTTTTTGTTTCCATGTCCTAAACCTCGATCGACTATTTTTCTATGGGTTCAAGGTCTTACCCACAGCACCACCGGGATGGATTTTGGCAAAATTCTCCGGCGAAAATTTCTTTTCCCTTGCAACAATGGCACAGAGAGCGTCACAGATCGCGCTATAGGCGATCGTGCTCGTTGTTGCCAGAACTCCCATCAGTTCATATTCCTGTTTGCAGGGGATCAGCAAGGTCAATTTGCAAATCTTCGCCATTTGAGAGTCTGGATTACTTACAAAAGCCAGCGTATCCGTATCCAAATGGTTGGCAATTTCGACCATCTGGATTACCTCTTGACTTTCTCCACCCCTTGAGATAGCTATCAAGAGGTCTTGCTGGCGGAAAATGTTCGTATGCCCATGCAATCCATCAGAAGGGGAGAGAAACATAGACCGCTGACCACTGCAGGTTAGAATATGAGCAAACCGCATCCCAACTGCTGCAGATGTTCCTACAGCCGTAATCCAAACCAATCCCTGACAATTACATAATCTTTTAGCCGTTTCAACAAATGATTGCCCAAGACTTTTTGAAAGGTTTTGCAAGGTCTCAACATTCTGTTGAAAGATCTCTTCTCCGATTTTGATGGCTTTGTGATGAAAATCATCTTTTAACTTTTCCTTCGACACCATATTAGCTCCCTTACACGAGAATAACATCTACGCCGCGCTCTTGCAAAGAGGCTACAAATTCGGGCGGAGCATCCATATCCGTAATTAACACATGCATCATTTCAACCGGCATGATAGTGGCTAATCCAATTACCCCAATCTTGCTTGAGTCGGTTACCACGATGACTTCACTTGCGGCTCGAACCATCGCTCGCGCCACTTCTGCTTCCAATACGTTTGCAGTAGTCAATCCTTGCTGAAAGGTTAACCCATCTGTACCCAAGAACATTTTGTCCGCATGAAGTCCTCTGAGTTGTTCAATAGTTTGTGGCCCAACAACCAAATCGTATTCAGCCAGATAAATTCCTCCCAATAAAATCATGTGAACACCTTTACAACTTCCCAATTCCCGAACGACGGGTAAAAAACCCGTAATGACAGACAGGCTCTGGAGTTCATCGATGCGACTTGCAACGCTCTTGGCTACCTGTATAGTAGTTGTACCGGAATCGATAATCAATCGGTCATTGGGCTTAACCAACGAGGCCGCCGCCTTACCAATCCGCTCTTTTTTTTCATTGTTCTGATTCATCCGTTGCGCTAAAGGCGGGGTCAGGTTATTGGGTAAAATATTGACCGCTCCTCCTGCTATCCGTTTTAATAACCCCATTTCTTCCAGTTCCTGTAAATCACGTCTGATTGAAACGGTTGAAACACCAAACTGTTTGCTCAACTCAACAACTCGGACAAGATTGTTGCGCTTTAGCTCTTCCAGAATTCGTGAACGACGTTCCTGAGCTTGAAAAGCTGTTTTTCCGTTATCCATAGAAAGTCCATCTCCCGTTGACTTTCGATTATGAAAGTTATTTTGTTCGTTTTAGATACAATTATATTATAATCCAAAAAATTTTTTCGGTAAAATATTCATCAAAAAGAAATTTGTTATAATTCCCAATGAAATTTCTTGTTATTGGAGGCTGCCATGTCAAACCCCACAAATATCGATCAAAAATTAGCCATACACGGGGGAAAACCGGTGCGCACAAAACCATTGCCCGCCTGGCCTTCCTACGATGAAGAAATTGAAGCAGCCATAGAGGTGCTTCGTTCTGGAAAACATGCCCGACAATCCGGTTCCTACGTAGCTCAATTTGAAGCTGCCTTTGCCACTTATTTTGGAGTTAAGTATGCTATTGCTGTGAGCTCTGGAACTGCCGCTATTCATGTAGCTTTAGCAGCTCTGGGAATTGGCCCTGGGGATGATGTCATCAATACTGCCCATTGTTTTATTGGCACAGCAACCCCGGTTGTTCATTGTGGTGCCGTACCTGTCTTTGCTGACATTGACCCGAAAACATTCAATATCGATCCGAAATCCGTTAGGGAAAAAATTACCCCCTATACGAAAGCTATTGTTCCAGTTCACCTAAACGGCTGTCCTGCAAAAATGGATCGATTGCTTGAAATCGCTAATCAAAATAATCTGTATATTGTTGAAGATGCTGCGCAAGCTCATGGTGCTCGCTATCGAGGTAGACTGGTTGGGACCTTTGGTCAATTAGGATGTTTTAGCTTTTGGGAAGACAAGATTATCTCAACCGCTGGCGAAGGGGGCATGATCATTACCAATGACGAGCAATTTGCCAAAAGGGCGAGGATGATCCAGCACCATGGTGAATTGCGCGAAGATGGCGATTATTATCGAGGTGAACGCCTGTACCACCATCCGATGTTAGGGTATAACTTTCGAATGACAGAAGTTCAAGGAGCAATCGGACTGGTTCAGTTGAGAAAATTGCCCCATTACATTGCGAAACGGCGTAAAAACGCTCATCTTTTGACCCAACTTCTATCTGACACTGTGGGGGTTCTTCCGCCTTATGAACCTGAACATGTTGAGCATGTCTATTACAAATACATTCTCAAGTTGGAGCGCAATGTACTCACGACTCCAGCATTAACGGTTGCCAAAGCAATTTCTGCAGAGGGAATTCCAGCTACCCGTAGATACCCTACACCTTTACATCAACAACCCATTTTTGTTGAAAAACGGGGTTTTGGTAATACAAGCGCTCCTTTTACTTCACCCTGGTATCCAGGCGAAGTGCAGTATGGCAGGGGTTTACCGGTGGCAGAGACCATTCCAAACGATTTGATTATGATTCGGATGCATCCAAATTTGACCGAAGAAGATGTAGAGGATATTGCGCATGCTGTTCGTAAAGTGATTGAATATTACCTGCAACATCAGGAGGATACCCTGTAGAGCCTCCCAAAGTGGAATAAACAAGAAGCTCCTGTTCAGCTCAGGAGCTTCCTGCCATGTCTAGAGGAGATTGATCATTAGCCTTTCTTGGTTGGAGTCACTTCTACCCAAACACCTCGGGTTGAGGGGGCAAGAATTGACCAGGGAGGAGAATACTCCATTTTCTCTGCATAATCTACTATCTCATGCAGGTTTTCCCAAACTTTTCGGAAACCTTTCAGGTAAAGATCCATGGTCTCACGGTTGCGGAAATACCAGGGTCCGGCGCTTCCGTTTTTGCCAATACAGCGCGTTGTCTCCAGCACTTCTAAAGTATTGGTGTATTCTTCAAAGTCGTACTTAATGGGATTGGTGCCTGGCAACGACCAAGGTACACCGTTCCCAAATCCTTCTTTGGTGCGAAACATTGCCTGGCCCGGGATCGGGGCGTTCTGGTATAGCCTTAAAGGCAATCCTTCCGCTCCCATGGCATCTTCAATGGCTTTGGCAAAACGACCGGGGTGTACCTCATAGCCGGCGGCTCTTGGATCGAATTTGATCCGATACATGTGATAGACATGTGTGCTGCCCTCGGGTATGTGAGGGGGGATAATCCCTGGCAGTTCTGATAACCCTTTACTCAAGTAAGCACCGTTGGAAACAAACAATTCTGTGTAGTGGTCCAAACGCTTTAGTTGAGTACGAAGGAAAGCTGCCATAATGGGATTAATCCGATAGTTCCATCCCAAAGTAAAGGCGTTGTAAGCTCGCGGCTTATCTTTCTGAATGACTTCACCAAAAGAGCGCACCATGCTAGCGCGGTTATAAAAATCAACATTATTGGTAAAGAAAATCCCTCCTTCACCGCAAGTCGCCAGTTGCTTCACCGGCATTAGACTTGTTCCGGCAACATCGCCTAATGCACCAGCTTTCTTCCCTTTATAAATTGCCCCCATAGCATGAGCTGCATCTTCGATCAATACAAGGTTATATTTGTCGGCAATTTTTCGGAGAGAATCATAATCGGCAGGTAACCCGTGTAGATCGACTGCCATAATTGCCCGCGTACGATTGGTGATTTTTGCTTCAACCGACTTTGGATCGATGTTATAGGTTACAGGGTCAATGTCTGCAAATACAGGAATACAGACATGGTGTAAAACGGCCGAAGCTGAGGCTAAAAACGTAAGGGCCGGCACGATGACTTCATCCCCGGGTACACATCCAGCCGCTGCCACGGCAGCATGTAAAGATGCTGTACCACTTCCCATTAACAACACGTAATCGACATTAAAGTATTCAGAAATTTCTTTTTCAGCAGCTTCTATTTCAGGATGGTTGATACCTAAAAATTGACCACTCTCAATCACCCGATTAATTGCCTCTAAATCTTCCGGCAAGGTTTCTGGCCAGCGATCTTCTAGCGGCCTCTCATTCTTGAACAGAGGTTCTCCACCAAACAATGCAAGCTTCGACATTTTTTACTCCTTTCATGATATAGCTTTTGAATTTGGATTGAATAAGGGTTCTAAAATTTGATGAACTTTAACAAATTGTTGATAACCTGCCTCGTAGATTGCCATTTTTTCCGTTCGAGGATAAATGATTTCTCCAGCAGATAACCATTGCTTGAGCAATATCTCAAAATTATCGAAATAGCCGATGGCCATCCCGGCCAAATAGGCATCGGCAATCGATCCTTCTGCATTGGGTGCATACTCCTGAGGAATACCGGTAATATCCGTCACAATATGACGCCATATCTTACTGCGTGCCCCACCCCCTGTAGCAATCAGACGCTTGAGCGGGTGACCTTGGGGATAGTAACACTCTAACCCATAACGGATCGTGTATCCCCACGCTTCCAACAAAGATCGAAACAGGTGGGAACGAGTATGGGACCGCCGTAATCCAATGAAAGCTCCACTGGCATAGGGATTGAATTGGGGGCTGCGTTGCCCTAACATGTGAGGAATAAAAATTAAGCCATCACAGGCCTCTGGCGCTCTTTCGGCAAGTTGATCAAATTGTGCATAAGCCGATATGCCGCTCTGCGCCTCAATTAGGCGTTGTTCATAACCAAACTCATCACGAAACCAACGCAAACTATCCCCCGTAGTCAAACAATAGGCAGGGTAATCGTATAGATAACCATCTTGAGGCCGTTCCCCTTTTTCTTCGTGAGGGAAGGGATGTCTCAAAGCAAAATCCATATCTACTTTCATCACAGGCAATAAGCCAGCCGTCCCATAATAAGCTATCGCTTCACTGGTTTTGGTTGCTCCACCGCTGATCGTCGAAGCAGTTACATCGTTGGTGCCGGCTGCAACCAGTGTACCTTTTACCAAGCCTGTCTCCATTGCTGCCTTGTGATGTACCTCTCCCACAACCGTCAAAGGAGCAACGGCCTGCGGCAGGATTGATGGATCAATCCCGAGTTCCTGACACACATCTTCTTTCCAACTACAGGATGGGCTGTGGTAAATTGCGCCCCACCCTCCTACAGAAATTGTATCCGTAACGTATGCTCCACAAAGCTTATAAACAAAATATTGGGCAGCATCAAAAAATTTTTTCATTCTCGAAGCAGCTTCAGGTTCGTGGCGGATGAACCAAACCAGCTTCGGGATCATTTCTTCACTTGTCAGTTTTAAGTGATATTTCCGATTTATCTCATCCAGTTCCCGAACTGCCCGATTGTCTGAATATAAGATTGCCCCATAAATTGGATTTCCATATTCATCTGTCGGCCCGAAGTTCGGGTGTAATCCGCTAGGAAACACAGCCTTAATCTGCTTTGGATTGACTTCATTTTCTCCAAGCATCTTTCGGATAACCCAACAGGGATTTTGCCACCAATTTCTTTCTATGTCATGCTCTACCCATCCAATGTGTGGATATTGACAACTATGCTCTAAAAAAGCCTCTGCAACGACTTTACCATCGAGTGAAACGATCGCCCCTTTAACACCTTGTGTCCCAATATCGATTCCTAACAGCAAATCCTCGTTGGATGGACTCATTGGTTTTTCCTCAGGAATTTATATTTTCAACGCCGCACACGACGCACGTGAAACTGTATCCGATCGCCTCGGTGATAATCTCTAGAAAAAATCATAGGCTCAGGCAAGTCACCATAAATCAATTGTTTCAACAGAATCCAGGTCAAGTGTTCGGACTCAAATGGCAAGGCGTCCCTTTCCAGTCGGCAAGCGTGTATCGTTGCTTGAGAGTATCGCAGTGGCTTTCCAAGAAAGTTTTCAATATACTCAAATAACGAACCCTTGAAATTCTCTTCACACCATTGATCAGGTAAAAATCGCACGGGTATTGTGTCAATCGAGTAAATGATCGGGGTGTTTCCCGCGTATCGGATTCGCTCTATAGAAACTACTTCTTGATTTGGGTCAATTTGGAGTAAAGCGCATAATTCTGAGTCAGGAAAATGTTTTTCAACTTTAAGAAGTTTATTCTCCGTGCTAATGTTGTAGCTGGATAATAACTCTGTCACACTTTGTAAATTAGAGATGTCAATGTCCAGGTTAGAAGGGAGCGATAGTATATACCTACCGGAGCCATGCTTTGTCACGATGATTCGCTCCTCTTCTAATAATTGCAAGGCTTCACGCAAACTAAGCCGACTGACATTGAGGAGTTCCTGTAAGCGTTCCTCCGATGGCAGTTGATCACCAGGCTGGTAACTCTGTTCTCGAATGAACTCCAGCAAAGCATCTCGAATTAAGTAACGGATGGGTTTGCCATTGGGATTCAAGAAAGATTTCATATGCGCCTAAAAGTCATCAGATATCTGATGACTTTTAGTATAATGGCATCATCAAAATCTGTCAATGGTGCTTTTCTTATTTTCTTATTCTCCTCTACCCCAATCCGTTACGTTCTACGATATAATCATTAGCTAAAAGAAAGGTATCTTTACCTTTTCACAGATTTTATAAGTTTGGAGAGCGCAATGAGCACAGGTTCAATTCAGCCAGCCATAGGGGGAACGCCCATTAGAATGAAGGATGGAAAACTCCTCGTCCCTGATGATCCCATTATTCCCTTCGTCGAAGGGGATGGCACGGGGCGAGACATTTGGCGCGCTGCCCAACGCGTGTTTGACGCAGCCGTCGCCAAAGCTTATGGAGGTAAACGCAAAATTCACTGGCTGGAGGTGCTGGCAGGAGAAAAGGCTTATAACCAACTCGGAACCTGGCTTCCCGATGAGACCGTACAAGCCTTCCGCCAATATCTGGTCGGCATTAAGGGACCCTTGACCACCCCTATTGGTGGGGGATTCCGCTCCCTTAACGTTGCTTTACGCAAGGCATTGGATCTGTATGTCTGTTTGCGGCCGGTGCGTTACTTTGAAGGGGTGCCGTCCCCCGTAAAACGTCCTCAGGATGTAGATATGGTCATTTTCCGTGAAAACACCGAGGATATTTACACCGGTATCGAATTCGAGTACGGCACACCCGAAAACCAGCGGTTCAAGGACTTGCTTAAAGAAGCGTTTCCTCAAGAATATGCCAAAATCCGCTTTCCCGAAACAGCCGGGATTGGGTTGAAGCCAATCTCTAAAGAAGGTACATATCGCCTGGTGCGGGCAGCCATCCGCTACGCTCTGGAGAATGGACGGCGGAGTGTGACCCTGGTTCACAAAGGGAATATCATGAAGTATACCGAGGGGGCTTTTCGGAACTGGGGCTATGAACTGGCAGAGAGCGAGTTCGGCGATCGCGTCTACACCTGGGCGCAGTGGGAACGCACCAAAGCTTCAAAGGGTGAGGAAACCGCTAACGCCGAACAAGAACATGCTTTGCAAGCCGGCAGATTATTGATCAAAGATGTGATTGCGGATATTGTGTTCCAGCAAACCATCACTCGGGCAAAAGAGTTCGATGTGATTGCAACCATGAACCTCAACGGCGATTATCTATCAGACGCCCTGGCTGCCCAGGTAGGCGGGATCGGCATTGCGCCCGGTGGCAACATCAACTACGAAAGTGGTCATGCAGTCTTTGAAGCCACCCACGGCACCGCTCCTAAATACGCCGACAAGGACATGGTCAATCCAGGTTCGGTCATCCTCTCCGGCGAGATGATGCTCCGCTACCTTGGCTGGAAAGAAGCCGCCGATTTGATTATTAAGGGAATGGAGGGCGCCATTGCCGCCAAGACGGTAACCTATGATTTTCATCGCCTGATGGAAGGAGCTACGTTGCTGAAATGCTCGGAGTTCGGTGAGGCGGTAGTGGCAAAGATGGATTAAAGAGGAGTTCTCTAAGATGTGAATAAGCGTTGGTTCTGGCTTCTTTTGGCTGCCTGGTTAACCCTTGGGCTGCTCAGCCTTCAACCGCCGATCTCCACCAACGCTCAACTTCAATCACTGCGCTTCCATCACTTGACCCCTGCTCAAGGTTTAGCGCATGAAATTGTTCTCTGCGTCCTGCAGGATCGCCAGGGCTATCTGTGGATTGGCACGCAAAGAGGACTAAACCGATTCGATGGATATACATTTACCCTCTACCGCCATTCCCTAAACAACCCAAATTCCCTCAGTAATGACACGATCCAGGCGCTGTATGAAGATTCACGCGGCTGGCTTTGGGTTGGCACTGCCAGCGGTTTAGACCATTTGGATCCAGAACGCCATCAAGTCTTGCGCCATCCCGAAGTGTACGAGTCAATTCAAGCCTCTGCCGAGGATTCACAAGGTCGGATTTGGATCGCCACCGCGGGGAGTGGGCTCTTCTGGTACGATCCTAGCGCGGGAACATTCCACTCGGTCAACGAAGCTTTATCCGCTCCAGAATCCTTTCCCGACAATGTGATCAATACGCTTTACTTTTCTAACTCAGGGCTGCTTTGGCTGGGGACAGGGCAACACGGATTGCTCGCTTTAGCCGCTTCAGAAGAACCCATCCGTCTGATTGATCCATTGATTGCGATGAAAAAATCGACTTTCCGCCGCGTGACTTCCATTGCCCCAGCAAACGATGGAATGTTATGGGTGGGCGGCGGAGAGCATCATGAAAGACACGGCGGGCTCTTAAAGTTCGACCCAATGCAAGAGCAAATCGTCCAGGTCTTTGATGAACTTGCCGATCTTCATATCACCTCTCTGCTTTTCGATGCGGAGGGCTTCTTCTGGGTTGGCAGCGAGGAAGGATTACATCGGTTCTACCCTGCATCCCAGCAGATAGAAACTTTCCTTCATGATCCGCTCGATCCCTACAGCCTGAGCGCCAATCACATCACCGCCTTAATGCAAGACCGGGGTCAGAATGTTTGGATTGCAACCGTTGGTGGCGGGTTAGACCAGTATTCTCCGGCCGGCAACCGATTTATGGTTTATTCATCCACCTTAGCCGATCCTGAAAAGCATACCTTCTCAACCGTTGGTGCGGTGGTGAAAGACCGCGAAGGATTGATCTGGGTCGGATTTCACGGACACGGATTGGCAATGCTGGATCGCCAACAGGGGAAAGTGACCCTCTTTCATCACAATCCTCAAGACCCGAACAGTTTATCTCATGATCATATCACTGCGCTCTATCAAGATCGTTATGGAGACCTCTGGATCGGAACTCAGGGCGGTTTAGATCGCCTCATTCGCGGCTCCCTGCGCTTTGAAAACTTTCTTCCAATCCCTGATGATCCAGACCTTTCGAGACCCTTGTCGGTAAAGGTCATTACCGAAGACTCGCAGGGGATTCTCTGGGCGGGGTTAGAAGATCCGGGAGGACTCATCCGAATTGACTCAGACCGAAAAACAGTTCAACGATATGGAGGTGAAACACAATCCCAAGATCGTTTTCCGGTCACCTATGGTGTGCGCGCCATTTATGCCGATTCTCAAGGCAATCTCTGGCTGGGCACTTACAATGGGTTGATTTTGTTCAATCCTGAACAAAACCTTTACCGGCAATTTCGCCACGATCCAGACAACCCGAACAGCTTGAGCCATGATTTTGTATGGACAATTCACGAAAAAGATCATCAGACCTTGTGGGTTGGCACCCATTCTGGCTTGAATCGGCTGTCTTTCCCCTGCGGCTTGATCGGAAATTGTGAGTCACAATTCACGGTTTACAGCCGTGACCAGGGTTTGCCGGATGACTCCATCGTTTCCATTCTTGAAGATGAGCAGGGTAACCTGTGGCTAGGCACGATGGGTGGCGGGCTGGCTGTTTACGACCCAGCTCAAGATCGTTTTCACGCCTTTACCGAGCGGGATGGATTGCAAAGCAATGCCTTTGTCATCGGAGCAGCCTCGCGTGCGGAGGATGGAGAATTGTTTTTCGGCGGACTGAAGGGTTTCAACGCTTTTTACCCCCACGAAATCCGTCATAATCCTGTACCTCCGCCAATCGTACTGACCGCTTTCCGCGAATTTGATCAAATCCAGGAATTCCCTGAAGACCTCAACCATCTTGAGGAAATTCGGATCCCATCGCGCGTCTCCTTTTTTGCCATTGAGTTTGCTGCGCTGGATTACGCCGATCCACTGCGCAACCAATATGCCTACAAGCTTGAAGGATTTGATCAGGACTGGATCGCTTGTGGAAACCGTCGTTATGCCAGCTATACCAATCTACCTCCAGGCAACTATCTTTTTCGCGTCAAGGGAAGCAATAGCGATGGCGTCTGGAATGAAAACGGCAAAACCCTGCGGTTGATCATTACCCCGGCCTGGTATCAGACGAGGTGGTTCCGCCTGTCGATCATCGCCGCGCTGGTTAGTGTAGCAGGAAGCTATCTGCATAGCCGTCAAAAACAGATCGAGAACCTGCGGCGTAGTGAAGAACGCTATCGCACTTTATTGGAGAACGCACCCGTAGCCGTGTGCGAGGCAGATTTTCGCCAGTTGCCACCGTTAGCAACTCATTTCAATCCTCGCTGGTTATCCCTTTTTGCATGCTCTCCGGAACATGAACCCCGTTTGGACAACTACCTTCCTTTTGAGATTTTGGCGCGTTGTCAGGAAACCCTAACCCACAACCTCTTGTGGACAACCGAAACCAGCGGCAGACGTTGCGATGGACAGGAGTTTCCCTTGCGATTGCGCGCTGCCCCTGCTGCCAGAGCGGATCTCTCACGTTGTATTCTGGTAGTGGAGGACTTAAGCGCCGAAAAAGCTCGCCGCAGCGAAGAAGAAGCCATTGCCGAAGAGCGGCGGCGTATTGCCCGCGAAATCCATGACGGATTGGCCCAAGATTTGGCTGCCATCCGTTTGCAAGTCCATCGCTGGCAAAAATGGATTGAGAACGATCCGCACCGCCTTTGGGGCGAATTGGAAAATCTTCACGCCTTGTTAGGTGAAAAAATTCGCGAAGTTCGCCAAGCAATCTTTGCCCTGCGCCCGGTTGCCCTGGATGAATTGGGATTTTGGCAAGCGTTAGACCGCTTCCTTCAAGACTTTGACGAGCAACACCAACTCCGTATCTTCCTCAACGTCCTGGGAGATCGCGCTCGGCTCGAACCCAGCCTGGAACCGTTACTTTTTCGCATTGTCCAAGAGGCGTTGCATAATGTTGCCCGTCATGCTCAAGCTGAGACAGTTTGGGTAGAAGTCGATTTGCGCCAAGGGGTTTTTCTGCGGGTTCGCGATGACGGTGTAGGTTTCGACCCGGCTATTCTGGCACACTGGGAAAGCAAAGGTCATCTCGGCCTGCAACAGATGCGCGAACGGGTGGAAGCCCTGGGCGGCAGTCTAAGGGTCACCTCCCAAATCGGAAAAGGAACGCAAATTGAGGTGTTTTTAGGAACGATCAAGGCAGAAAATGGATAACAGAAGCAAAGTGTGCTATACTGATTGCAATAAAGACATCATACAGCTCCACTTTGGTTGAAAAAATCAAGACAAAGTAAAAGAAACTAGACAAAAAGGTTTCTAACGAATGGCTGGAACGATTCGGGTTTTAATTGCCGATGATCATCGTCTCTTCCGCCAGGGTCTGCGGCATGTGTTTGAAACCTGCAAGGAAATCGAAGTGGTTGGCGAGGCAGAAAACGGCCGTCAGGCGGTGAAATTAGCCCGCCGTTTGAAGCCGGATGTGGTCTTGATGGATATCAATATGCCCGACCTGGACGGAGTACAGGCCACCCACTTGATCTGCGAGTTAAACCCGGCTTGTCGGGTGATCATCCTCACCATGTACCGCCAGGATCAGTACGTCTTTGAAGCGATAAAAGCTGGTGCCCGCGGCTACTTGCTGAAAGACATCGATGAACATCAACTCATTGAAGCCATATTTACCGTCCAACGCGGCGAAGCTTTGGTCGATCCTTCCCTGGCCGCCCGTTTGCTGGATGAGTTTCGGCGCTTAAGCTCTCAAGCAAGCCCGACTTGCTCTCAGGAAGAGCTGAGTGACGGGGAAATGCAGGTTTTGCGTCTGGTGGCCCAAGGCGCAGATAATCAAACCGTTGCCGAACGATTGAATCTCTCCGAACGCACGGTTGCCAACCGGCTCAGTGAAATCTATCGCAAATTGCACGTCAACAGCCGCACACAAGCTGCACTGGTTGCCTTGCGTAGAGGATGGGCAAAGCTGGAAGAGGAAACATAAGATAGTTCTTTGGATGGGACTCCGATCGTTGCGGGGGAATGGCGGATTAAGAACCTCTAACATCATTAAGTCCTGAAAAGGGAAGTTTCAAGATAAAATTAAATCACTTAACGATGACAAACGCCTTCTGGTCAGGAAAGTGGATTGTGATTAGCGGGGGATCAAGTGGCATTGGCCTTGCCCTGGCGAAACGACTGGCAAGCGCTGGCAGCAATGTGTGGTTAATCGCCCGCCGTGGCGAACTTTTGCAAACAGCTCTTGAGCAGGTTCAGGCTTCTGCTCAGTCTCCAGCTCAGGCGTTTGGCTTCAGCGCTGCCGATCTGACCATGGTCGATCAGGCAAAGCAAGCTGCCGAAGAAGTGCTGGCAAAAGCAGGAAAGGTGGATGTCCTAATCAATTCGGTCGGCGCAGCTCATCCGGGTTACGTGCAGGAGTTATCGCTGGACATCTTTCACTGGATGATGGCCGCCAACTACTTTGCTCCGCTTTATCTGACCAAAGCTCTCTTGCCGCACTTCATTGCCCAACGCAGCGGTCACATCATCAACATCGCTTCGGCAGCGGCTCTACTGGGAGTGTTTGGTTATTCCGCCTATGGGGCAGCAAAGTTTGCTCTGGTCGGTTTTACCGAAGTATTGCGGGCAGAGATGAAGCCATATCATATCCGCGTTTCCATCGTCTTTCCACCCGATACCCAGACGCCTCAACTTGAATACGAAAACCGCTTTAAACCCGCTGAGACCAAAGCAATTTCAGGCAACGCTGCGCAGCTCACACCCGATCAGGTTGCACAAGCGATCCTGCAACAGGCGGCTCGTGGACAGTATGCCATTTTCCCATCTGCAGATGTCCGCCTGATCTACTGGTTGGTTAAATTTCTGCCACAGCCAGTGATCTTCGCTGCCCTCGACACATTGGCTCGCAAAGGTCAAAAACAAGGAGGAATCTATGGATATCTTTGAAAAATGTTCCCAGTTTACCATCGTCAAGGAAGCGATTGAAGGAGGTTATTATCCCTATTTCATCCCCCTCTCGGAAAACGAGGGCAGCGAAGTGATCTACGGCGGTCGACGCCTGATTATGTGTGGATCGAACAATTATCTTGGCCTAACCACCCATCCCAAAGTTAAAGAAGCTGCCATTAACGCAATCAAGCGTTTTGGGACAAGCTGTACCGGTTCGCGCTTCTTAAACGGCAATTTAGAGTTGCACGAACAACTGGAAGAGGAACTGGCAGCGTGGGTTGGAAAGCCGGCCGCGCTGGTCTTTTCAACCGGAATGCAAACCAACCTTGGCACCATCAGCGCCCTGGTCGATCGCTCAGATGTGGTCATCCTGGATAAATACGATCACGCCAGCATCGTGGATGGAGCGCGCCTGGCGTGGGGAGAGACCAAACGCTTCCGCCATAATGACCTGGAAGACCTCCAGCGAGTGTTGGAAAAAGTCCCCCCGGAAAAGGGGAAGCTGGTGGTTGTGGATGGCGTTTACAGCATGGAAGGTGACATTGCCCCGCTTCCAGAACTGATTGAAATCTGCCGCCGCTATGGGGCACGCTTGATGGTCGATGACGCCCATTCGCTGGGCGTCTTGGGTGGTGGACGTGGCACAGCAGCGCATTTCGGGGTAACGGAGGCTGTAGACTTGATCATGTCCACCTTTAGCAAGTCCTTTGCCTCGCTGGGCGGGTTTATTGCCGGCGATACGGATGTCATCCAATATATTCAACACCACGCCAGAGCTTTGATCTTTAGCGCCAGTATTCCCCCCGCCAACGCCGCAGCCGCCCTGGCGGCTCTGGAAGTCATGCGCCAGGAACCGGAGCGTGTCCAGCGCGTGAACGCCATCGGCGAACGTGTCCGAACAGAGTTGAAACGGCTGGGATATCAAATCGGGAACTCGCAGACCCCCATTATCCCGATCCTGATCGGCGATGACATGCGCACTGTCCTTGCCTGGAAAGCGCTATTTGAAGCCGGTCTGTTTGTCAACCCGGTGCTCTCTCCGGCTGTCCCCGAAGGACGGCAACTGTTGCGCACCAGTTACATGGCAACCCACACCGACCAACAGATTGACCGCGCCCTGGAGCTCTTTGAAAAAGTGGGCAAGCAAATTGGACTGATTTAAGATGCCCTCCCGGCAGCGCACCTTTCGGGTTGAGGCGGTCATTCTCCGCCATCAAGATTGGGGAGAAGCTGACCGCTTAATCACCCTGTTCAGCCGTGAACGGGGAAAACTCCGCGCCATTGCTAAAGGGGTCCGAAAAACGCGCTCGCGCAAGGCAGGTCACCTGGAACCGTTTAACCGCGTCAGCTTATTGTTAGCTCAGGGAAGAGAACTGCCGATCATCACTCAAGCAGAAACCTTAACAGCCTACCTTTCCTTTCAGGACGATTTGTTGCGCCTGGGATATGGCGCAACTTTGCTCGAACTGGTCGATCGCTTTACCGTTGAAGAAGAAGCAAACCCAGCTCTCTATTTCTTGCTGGTTGAAACACTGGAACGTCTAAACCAGAGCGAGGATGTCTGGTTGGACGTGCGCTTCTTTGAGATGAAATTGCTCGACTTTGTTGGTTTTCGCCCACAGCTCTTCCAGTGTGTGATCTGTGGCGAGGCTATCCAGGCGCAAGATCAGTTTTTCTCCTGCGAACTGGGTGGGGTGGTCTGTCCGAACTGCGCCGCCGGTCAACGATTGCTGCTGCCAGTCTCCATGCCGGCATTGAAGTACCTTCGCCATCTTCAACGCAGCACCTATAGAGAAGCGCGCAGAGCTAAAATTCCCGTTGCGGTTCAAAAAGAGATGGAAGCGCATGTGCAACGCTATTTGCAAGCCATTTTAGAGCGGGCGCTAAACGCACCGCGCTTTCTGCGGTCGATTGCTCAATTGACGAAACATCAGGATTGAAATTTATCCAGGCACGGTTGTCACCTTCTCACGGCCAGGGTAGCGGTAGAATGCCCTTTTCACGCGCAGTCGCAATGGTTAGCCAGTTGTAATTTGGTTCGCCGTTTTCGACCGATTCAGCAACTTCGCGCCAGGTCTCTGCACCCGCTTCGACGGCTCGGGCAAAGGAACTCTGTCCGATCAGGGTAGTTTCGATGAAGTAATAGCGATCGTTTACCTGATCGGTGCGAACGCCGATGAAAGCATGCCCCGGAATACCAATGATCGCCACTTCCAGACGGATTGCCTCGGCAGCCGCAGCAAACAATAAAGATAGGTCGATGCAGTTACCGGCCTGCTGCTCCAGCGTTTCACGCGGCAGACGGATGCGTTGGATATCACCCGGTGCGTAGGTGACCAAAGTGCTTACATAGGTCAAATCATAGATCTCATCGGCTGCTTGCCAGATGGCTTCCAATCGTTCCCAAACCTCCCCATCTTCATCATCTTCAACGCCACTATAGCCGCCCCACATCGCACCGCTCTCGGTATAGTCCGCTGCAGCGCGTAACAGCTCTTCCACTTTCGGATCGTTGGGTGTCACCATAGCAGCCAGTAGCTCAAACGTTTCTACTTCGCTCATTCCTGGAATCCCCCAAGGGAAATCGCGGCGAGCAAAAACCAGCGTTTCTCCCGTTTCTTCCAGGATGATCTTCTCTTCGCCTTGTTGCAGGGCAGCCACGCGGATATGGAATTGAGCCGGCTGTTGCACATTCAGGTTTTCGATCCTGGTCGAGATCAAACGCGGATTCTGACGGACCTCCAGGGTTTCATTCCCCCTGACGGTTACGGTATCCAGTTCGTCTCCAAAGAGTTATATTGTTCATGTTAGCCTCCAGGGTTTCATTCCCCCTGACGGTTACGGTATCTATCGACTGATCGGTATACCCCTGTACCTCGCTTAGCACTTTGATTCGCAGCAGCGAAGGGTTGGTATTCGTAATGGTGACAATCGTAAAGTCATCGAGAATCGAACCGTAAAGAGGGTAAATGATCGTGATTAAATCCGACCGATAGAGATAATCGACCTCGATTTTTTCCACATCGATGGGATGATTCAAATTCAGGCTTTCAGGCGTTTGGGTTGATTGCTCAGCCTGGCCAGGAGCCGCACTCCGCCTGTCTGCAGGAACAACCCCACGCAACAAGGCACAACTCAACAAGGTAGCACTGATAGCAGCGAGAAAAGTGTAAATCCGAAAAGACGAAGCAGATGCTTGCATAGAAAATGCTCCTTTCAGTTGCCTATAAGTATTCTACTCTTTTCTTGGGAAAAATCTTTCAGAGAAAAAAACCAGAGCCGGTCAGGCTCTGGTTTTTTTAGGTAGCGGGGCCCAGACTCGAACTGGGGACCTTTGGGTTATGAGCCCAACGAGCTGCCACTGCTCCACCCCGCAATGCTTTCGTTTGCGAAATAACAATATAGCATTTTTATCGGACGATGTCAAGAGTGTTTAACAAAATTTTAGCATTCTTTAATCTCCAATCTGGCAGTTTTGTTCGTGCTATAATGCAACCAATGCGCTTCGATATTTTCACCCTTTTTCCCGAAGTCTTCCAGCCTTATCTCCAAACCAGTATTTTGGAACGCGCTCAGCAAAAGGGGCTGATTGAAGTCCATCTCCATAATATTCGCGACTACACGACAGACAAACACCATATCACCGATGACGAGCCGTATGGTGGCGGAGGAGGAATGGTGATGAAGCCTGAGCCGATCTTCGCTGCGGTAGAAAGTGTCCTGGGTTCTCCGCCAGCCTGTCCGGTCGTCTTGCTCACTCCTCAAGGGCGAACGTTCAATCATCGCATTGCCCAGGAATACGCCCAATTGCCCGCCCTGGCCTTAATCTGTGGACGGTATGAGGGGGTAGATGAAAGGGTGCGCAAGCACCTGGTCACCGATGAGCTTTCGATTGGGGATTATGTGCTGAGCGGCGGCGAGTTACCTGCGCTGGTGGTGCTGGATGCCGTCAGCCGCTTTCTGCCCGGCGTATTAGGCGACCCTGATGGTGCAACGGACGATTCTTATGCTTTAGGCTTGTTGGAATACCCTCATTACACCCGTCCGGCAGAATTCCGCGGCTGGCGCGTGCCGGAGGTATTACTCTCCGGTGATCATGGGCGCATTGCCCGCTGGCGGCGGGAACAAGCTCTCCTGCGCACCTGGCAACGCCGTCCTGATTTGCTGGAGAAAGCAACGCTTACTGGCGAAGATCAAGCTTTCCTCGAACGGCTACGAAGCGCTCAGGAAAACCTTTTTCAAGGAGATAACGATGAAGTTTAGCTATGGTAAGACATTTTTGCTCGGTTTTGGTTTCTTCGGCGTCAGCGTGATTTGGGGCGTATATAACGCTTTTGTGCCGTTGTTTTTGGCGAATAAGTTTAATCTTGCCCCGGCTTTCATCGGTTTTTTTATGACCCTTGACAATATCGCTGCTCTGTTGATTCAACCACCGGTGGGCGCCTGGTCAGATCGCCTGCGCACTCCGATCGGACGACGGATGCCATTTATCTTAATTGGCGCGCCAATCGGCGCAATTGCATTTGGTCTTATTCCCATTGCCGCTGTCCTGCCGCTCTTTGTGGCTTGTACAAGCACCCTGCTCCTCTCGATGGCGTTTTGGCGCACCCCGGTGATTGCTCTTATGCCCGACATTACCCCTTCGCAATATCGCTCGCAAGCCAATGGAATCATCAATTTCATGGGTGGGGTAGGGGCAATCATTGCTTTTCTGGGCGGCGCTACTTTGTATCGACTGAATCCGGCTTTCCCATTCTGGTTGGGGTCTGCGCTGGTGATTCTGGCAGCAGTTATGGTGTTTATATTTATCAAAGAACCAACCACTTACGAACAGAGCGAAGAAAAACCGAGCATGATCGCCAGCCTGAAAGCGGTTCTCCGCGATCCAGATCGCAGCGCCTTGCGCATTCTGCTGGCAATCTTTTCCTGGTTTGTCGCTTATACGGCCATTGAAGCCTTTTTCACCTTATATGCCAATAAGCATCTGGGCATGGAAGAAGCCGATGGCGCCCGGTTGCTCGGACAGCTCTCGCTAATTTTTGTTCTGTTTGCCATACCCAGTGGCTATCTTGCCAGTCGCATTGGCAGACGCCTGACGATCATGAGCGGCATTACGATCATGATCCTGGGGATGTTGCTGATGTATTTCTTGCCGGGCAATATTTTGACCATTGAATTAACGAAATTACCGGTGCTGGGGACTGTGCCGGTTATCGGCCTCATTCTCATGGTAGCCGGGCTTGCCTGGGCGCTGATTAATATCAATTCCCTGCCAATGGTCGTAGATATGACCGACGCGGCGCGATTAGGCACCTATACCGGGCTGTATTATTTATTCTCAACCCTGGCGGCAATCGCTGGTCCAAATATTAACGGCTGGATCATCCAATTAACCGGCCGGAATTACAACAACGTGATGTTAGTAGCGCCCTTCTTCATGCTGCTTGCCCTGGTGCTAATGGCAGGAGTGCGACGCGGCGAAGCACTAGTGAGTTGAGTGATGGATTCCAGTCCAGTGCCTTGGGTCATTTATGTCGATGATCATCTGTTGGTAATCAATAAGCCATCTGGCTTGCGCGTCCTGCCAGATGGCTATCATCCTGAACTCGAACATGTTCGCTCAGTGCTGGAACCCCATTTCGGGCGGTTGTGGATTGTTCATCGCCTGGATAAAGACACCAGCGGCGTGTACCTGTTGGCTCGCACCGCAGAAGCGCACCGTTCCCTTAATCTACAATTTGATCGTCGCTCGGTGGAGAAAATCTACCATGCCCTGGTTTCAGGCAACCCGGCCTGGAAAGCGAAGACCATCGACTTCCCCCTGCGAGTAAACGGAGACCGCCGCCATCGCACAGTGATAGATTTTGAAAGAGGCAAAGCTGCGATAACCCTCTGCAAACGCCTGGAAAACTTCCAGGGTTGCACCTTGCTCGCCATTGAACCCAAAACGGGGCGCACCCACCAAATTCGCGCCCATTTAGCTCACCTGGGACATCCTATTCTTGGTGACCGTTTGTATGGCGTCTCCACGTCCCGCCTCTCTTCTGTGCCTTTGTCGGTTGAACGCCTTGCTTTGCACGCCTATGCAGTATCTATTTACCACCCCCAGAACGGCAAGAAAATTGGCTGGCATGCAGCCTACCCAGATGATTTCCAAAGCTGGCTTGAACAACTGCGGAATTTTACGGTATTAACGGTAAATGTGTAGATCATCAGGTTACCCAAGAAGTAGGACTTATCAGAAACCCAATCCAATCTACGTGTCAAGCCAAATGATAATGTTACCCAACGGCATCTCCTTTCTTTTGGGAATGAAAAGGCAAACAGCCACAAGCGAATGGTTGCTTGCCTTTCTGGAATAATAATCACCTTGTCGAAAACCTTGCACCGGTTTGT
>Ga0209750_1000172_pt1 | contig 37343 bp, 30 predicted proteins | sample YNPBryulayer2012_FD_185813 | JGI IMG/M metagenome (GOLD analysis project Ga0209750, IMG submission 185813) | Anoxygenic and chlorotrophic microbial mat microbial communities from Yellowstone National Park, USA - YNP Bryant MS upper layer 2012... ...
TCCGTAAAGCGGAAGTATGGTTTGGCAAGGAAGCTTTTGAGACGCGCCGGATAGCCTGTGGTGGAGGGGTTTCCGTTGTCGTCCTCCCTTCCCTGCAGAGAGGACATTTCTTGTATACCGTCGCGGGTAGTTGTAATGACGGGACGACCACGGTCGTCTACTGCCGGCGGATCAGCATTTGCCATATTGACCCTATTGATCGGATCGGGGTTTGGCGTAAAGGGCAGCATCGTTCGCTGAAGTGTTAGGATGCTGTTAGGTTCATACCAATAGGTGACGCGCTGGTTGACAAAACCCGCCGGACTACTAATTGCTACAGTCGGCGGCTGCTGGCTGATGGTCTGTACAAATCGCCCGATGAAGCTCGGAGTGCCAGGGGCGCTTTCTGAGAGAAACGGCAGGAAGTTGCGGGGTGAGTTGCTCGGGCCCTGAAGACGCGAGATACTGCCGCCATCGTTGAGGGCGTAGACGGCAGCGTATGTTGTTTCTGGTTCAGGTTGTCCAGGCGCTAGGTTGCCGGGTGGCAGATCACGCAGCACCGGAATAGGCCCTGACGTAATTCCCAAATTGAGGATGTGTGGTGTAATGTCAAACCGCGCTGGGCGAACATCTGAACGCCCGCTAACATTGTTGTTCACTAACAGTTCAATCTTGATGTAAGTCCGCTTGCGCCGTGAAGTATCAACGGTGTTGTTGGCTGTGGTCTGAAAATCTGCCTGCTGGTTGACTAAGTTGGTCTGTGGCGGTAGGACTCGTCTCTGAGCAGGGGGCGCTACGACCAGTTGGTCATTCTGATTGTACAGGTGTGGGGCGCCTCCGCTTCCGGCAGGAAGCACGCCAGCCGGCTGATCCGGGTGGTCAGAACCCCCAAGTGGATCAAACTGCACAACGTTAGGATTGTTGTCAACCCAGAACCGCCGGAAGAGCTCTGTATTGGGATTGGACAGCTCTTCAAGGTCGTAAGCGCGGGTGCCGCCATCATGAGGTGGGAAATGTTCTATGTCATCATCCAGCAAAATGCGAATGGTGCTGGCGCGCGGCGAGAATCGCCCTTCAAAGAAACGCGAGTTACGCAGCACTTCTAGGTCTTCATTGGGATTGGCGCGCCGGATGATCTCAATAGCATTGAAGCCGTTAGCTTGAGTTGGCAGTAACAAGGGAACGATGCGTTGGTTACCTGGAGAGTGACCGTTTGTGATACCCCAAGGTGTACCGACGCCGTTGTTGTTTGGAAGAGCTCCCCTAATAGGCGTCATTGAGCCGGGACCAGTAGCAAGGTTAATGTCGTCTATGAGCCAGTTAATCGGCGCTAGGCGATACACGGATGGGTTGGTTGAGTATCCTCGCGGTCCTCTCTCCGGTGGAAGGCTTGAGATAATGGGGAGGGTATAGTGGTCGGCTAGTTGATCTGGAGTCATACTAGCCTCGTTTTGAGGTGGCCGGATGTTGAGGCTCAGTACTCGTGGGTCATCAGGGTCAGAAACCGTTCTCACCTCACCATTAGGTGAAACGCGAAACAGAACTTCACCTGCAACGGTGACCGGGCCAAAAAACCAAGCACGATTCCAAGGGCCAAGATAAAGGTGACGATTGACGTGGGTGCGACCGCCGAGATAGAAGGGTGGGCCCGGTGAAATCTCAACGCAGTCAAAGCCAAAGGCTGCAAACTGGAATGCCGGGATTTGATAAAAGTTGATCTCCCGAATGAGACGTGCTTCCTCATAAGTGTTGTTGTCGCGCGCCATGGCCCCAAGTACGAGTTGCCGACGAATTGCCCTCATGCCGTTGAATGGTGGGTCGTTAACCGTTACTGGCTCCGTGCCGATTGCCCCGGGTGGAACGAATGGAACATCCGCCACAAAGCTGTAGAGTCCGTTGCCTGCGCTTGAGACAAAGGGCGGGAGATTGCTGGTCACTCCATTGGGTCCTTGTAAGTCTTCAAGCGTGAGGTTAGGCGACCGGGAAAGAATGCGGTTGACGTTTGCCGTAATGGTTTCTAGGTATGCAAGGGCAGCGTTAAAGGTTCGGGTTTTCTGATATTCGGCTGCCGTTTGACGCGCCTCAGTCGTTATAAGCGTTGCCGAAACCGACGTAAAGACCAACAGTACACCCAGCAAAACAAGGGCGATAGCCAAAGCAACGCCGCGCTCTTGGGAACGAAGGTTACGATGTAACATTTGGGCAAAATAGGGTCTCATGGCAGTTTTCAACCTCGTACTTAGGTCCTCGAGATATGTTGTTTACGAGCCTTGATGATGTTTCTTGACGACTGTCACCTAAAGCCAGCAAGATTGCGCAAACCGATAGTTGTGCGTTCGCTGACATGGAAGTAACCACGGTTGAATGGGTGACGAATCGGATTAGGAGGTGCTGCATCCGCCCTGATAAGGGCGCGTTCCCTTTCTCCTGTTCGACCGTACACAGTCACTTCCACCATACGTACTTGGGCCTTGGTCGTCAGAGGAGAACGTGGAGTTCTTGGGACAGCATCAGGCGGTGCGCCAGGTGGCGAGTTGATTGGCCCGCCAATGTCGTCTGTAGTAAACATAATGCCCCGAACGGGCTCGTTATTGCGCACCAGGCCTTCATCCACAAGGGTGAATCGCAAGCGTAGGTTTTCAATGTCGAAGGCAAGTGGAAATAACAAGCCTCCCTGCCGGCAGTACAGTACAGGGGAGCTATCGCCTCCTTCCCAGCCAACAAAGTAGTGCGACAACCGCATGCGTGTGAGAGTGACCCGTCTGTTGTTTTGAATGATACCTCGCCAATCGGCGGGATTGATGCCGGCCTCGTCGTTACCTGCCAGTATGATCCTATTACCATCGATACGTGTGACCAGACCAAGAACGCTGAGTACTGTGATTACTGGTCGATTGGCCGGACCCGTGACGTATTCGTAAGTCAACAGGAGAGTATCCAAGTAGGGCCGCAACCGTGGAGCTAAAAGTCTGTCGTCTGGGTTGACAAATGCTGGGGTAGCTCGATTGGGCGCAACTGAGCTTGGCTGAAGATTATACGGCGTTCCTGCTGGGAAATCTGGATTAGTTGAGGTAGCTATTTCTGGGACAAGTACAAGGTTACTACCCTCTAGCTGAGCTCGAGCAACGTGAGTAGCCTCAACCTGAAAGATTTGCCGCTGCACGATCTCTTGGTTTGGGTTAGCTGGGTCGGGCACTCTGACTCGCAGGGCAATTGGAATGGGATCAGGCTGTAATGTGATAAGTTGGTGGCTACCTCTGTTATACACTGTGGCGACTTCGGTGCGGTCACAAGCTCCTGGGTAAAGCCGCAGGTTGGGATAGCGGTTTGCGGCTGAGGTTCCTGCCAAGTCAGCATAGCCCTGATTGGCAAGAGGGGCAGTTAAAGGATTATCAAAAGTAGCTGGCGGACTAGCGCCATGTGTGGCGGCTGTCCAAGCCTGAATCGGCGACAGGATGTCACAGGTTACGCTGAGCCTTGTCGCGTCACGCAGTATAGGTTGAATATTGCCGACCTGGTTGGGGGCGTCTGAACCTGAACCCACAGGGAAGCCCCGTGTCCGTAGAAATCCTCCACGCACATAAACTGCAGGATCGCCGCCCAAGCCTGGGTTGGGGTCCTGATCAATAAAGCGTGGTAATCTGCCAACATTGTCCAAATCATTTTTGATGATGTTGAGTGCCGCCCGGACATTGTTGTTGGCTTCAACCAACGCAGAGTTATTGCGGGTGGTTTGGAGTGCCAGCGACAGCGTACCCATTACGGCTGCCATAACAATTGTCAAAATAGCTGCTACGATAAGGAGTTCGACAAGTGAAAAGCCTCTTTGGGTTCCCTGTACTTGGCGTTGTGACCGGCGAGAGGCAGTCCGTCGGCGCTGGCCGTAGAGCAGTCGCACTACACCCACATCGAACGGCATGCTTGGCTGTAACTGCCGCTTAGTCTGGCTGACAGATGACTTTTCACGTATCCATAAGGCAGTCATATACATGGCTTTCGCGTAACTTCTCAAAAAAGTTGTGAATGTGGGAAAACAACCTTCTATGCAAGTTGTTTACTCCTGTACTTGGCGGTTGCCACTTACCCAAATACTTGTCCCGGCGTTGTTCCTTGCACTCTTCCACATCAGTACTCGTCCTGTTGGCCCAAAGATGGTGATAGCACGAGCTTGGGCACTGCGGGTGCTAGGCACTCCTCTACTGCAGCTCAAAAAGATAACGCCATTGAAGGGAGTGTTTAGAAAATTGGAAGTTGGGTCACTGGAAGTTGGATCAGTTGGGCCAGTAGAAATTCTTTCTGCACTACCAACGATGGATCCGTCGCCTTTGAATGTCAGGATGGCGCTTGGGCCACTCATGCCAATATCTACCCCACGTCCTTGAAGGAATGAGAAGCTTCTGGTGGCAAAATTCAGTTCAGGCAGTTTCAGTATGGTTCGCGGAGGAACCCAAGCGCCAGGAGGCGGGCTACCTTCGAATTTAAGCAGCTCGAACCGGTAGTCAGGTGGCAGGCTGGCGCGGCGAACTACTTGTGCCGTGGTGGTGGTTTGGGTGTCTGGCATCACGTTGCGTGCGTCATTCTCGTAGCGGATGATGACGTAGCCATCAGAACTTGCATCGGACCGACGGAAAAGAATCATCTGATACGTGGTACGCTGTCCTATGGCCATCGCACGGGTTTCCCGAATGGCTGCAATGACCTCACTTGCGGCTGTGTCCGCAGCAACAAGTTTTCGGTAGGAGATAACAAAGATGCCGGAAATCGCAGTCAAAATACCTATGAGAGATATGACGACAAGGAGTTCAACGAGCGAGAACCCACGCTCTGGCCGACCGAACTGCTGACCGTTGCGCTGCATGGTAAAACCTCGAAGCTATGACTTAATTCTCACCTCATAGGGAAACAAACGGTGTGCCACAGCTTGCACACCGGTGCAAAATGTAGGTAATAGCAAGCAGGACAAGCACTTGCCGGTTGAAAGCAGATGCCGGGGCGAAAGCCAGCAGAGAATAAAGGAGCGAAGAATGTTACGAAAGGTAACAGGTCCTTAGACAAGCACCGACCGTCGCCGGGCAGCAATACGACGGTAGAGTACAAACAGAGCGGCGATAGCCACGCCACGGATGCCAAACCAAGTCATCGTAGGCAGTTCCCAGTGTTTGGCAAGCGCACCAAGAGCAGCTACAACCGTGCCCCCAACTACAACAACTAGAAAAACAGCCCGGGCAATGTTGAAAACCAGCACCAGAAATGGCACCGGTCGGTAGGGGTACAGGTAATCGGTCAGTAACAAACAGGCTGGAAGGGCAATCATGGCCGCAATGGCAGCACTGTTGATCCACCAAGAAATGCCGGCAATCCAAGTCTTGTCCCAGCGAAGAGCCAAGGGATCGGAAGGATAAACCCCAAAAGCGATGAGTCCGGCCAGAACACCTATGAGGGTTAGCAGAACATCCAAAGTCATGCCAAGACCGGAGCCAAAAACAGCCCCAGGAGTAGCTGGCAAGGAAGCCGTTGCCGGCGGAGGAGAAGAAGCTAACCCGCTAGATGGTTGCAGCTTGCCCGTGTGCATCACAGAAGCCCTAGTCATTGGGGAAAGGCTTTCTGCTATCGGAGTAATCGGTGGGTGTGAACCGGCAGCCGAAGCTGTCGCCAGGACCGCTGTTTTGTGGGTCAGACGGATTTCCAAGCTTTGGTCACTGTTGCCCATGACAACTGTCCGTGCCTGATCGTTCCAACCTGGCGAAGTAAACCGAAGGCGGTATTCCCCTGGTGGAAGCCGTAGCTCAAATCTTCCCTGCGTATCTGTTTTACCGCGAAAATCGCCGTCCACTTCCACATTGCAATTCCCTGGAAAGGTGGTAATGAGGAGCCGTGGAGAAGCCAGCAGCTTGGCGGCAGTACCTGCTGCTGAAGATGTGGGCTCAATGGCGGCTTCAAGCTCGGCAAGCAGCTCACGAACACTTGATTGGCGGTGAGCGGGGTTCTTGGCCAGGGCGCGTAAAACCACCGCTTCTAGCTCTGGAGAAACAGCTGGGTTACGGGCCCGTAGGCTTGGCGGCGCTTGGGTCAAGTGACCGGAAACGATAGCCGCGAAGGAATCTCCCCGAAACGGCACGTCTTTGGTCAGCATCTGGTAGAGGATAACCCCCAGACTGTAGATGTCTGAACGGGCATCCACCGGCTTAGAAGAGCACTGTTCGGGAGACATGTAAAAGGGCGTCCCCATGATGCCAGTCTTCAGGTCGGCATGGTCATCTCCCAAAATTTCGTCGTTGAGAATTTTGGCCAGCCCAAAATCGAGTACCTTGACGGTCATTTCCGAGGTTTTGGCAGGTGGTGCTGGCTCATCGGTCAAAATCAACCCCAAATCTTCTAAGTTGTTTCCACCCTTCGGCTCACAGACCATGATGTTGGCTGGCTTGAGATCACGATGAACCAACTTCAGGTCATGCGCGGCTGCAATGCCTGCAATTGCCTGCCTGAAGATTTCAAGGACGCGCTTTGGGGGTATCGGTGCTTCACGGGCGATGATTTCGTTGAGCGGCCGCCCCTCGACATATTCCATCACAATATAGCGCGTCCCATCGGGAGTAATGCCGAAGTCGAGGGTGCGCACGACATTGGGATGATCAATTGCGCTCGCAGCACGTGCCTCACGTTGAAACCGATTGACTGCCGTGGCATCTGTAGCGGCATACTCTTGGAGGAGCGTCTTAACTGCCACCGTTCGTCCAAGGTGGATATGTTTGGCGCGATAAACTGCTCCCATGCCACCCCGCCCAAGGCACTTCTCAAGCTGGTACTTATTGTCAAGCAGCCGGCTGCCTCGTAGGGATTGGACAAGCGGTGCCCCATCGTGGGGGCAAGTAGCAAGGTCATCCTCAAAGCAGTGTTTGCACTTCGGACACTCTTTCATGGTCAACCCAAGCGGCAGCCTGCAACGGTTTGTTGACACTGCGACAGGGTCGCAAATGCCGGGCGCAGCCTAGAAAGTTGGTTCAGTTCTTATATGTAGCATACCTTGCGTACAAAACGTCCAGTCAAATAGTGCAAGTTTATGGCAGGGGCAACATCTGCCGCTCGCAGGGTGTTCCAATGCGCACTCTGCCATCGGGAAAGGTTGCGACTGGCCCGTACATAAACAACCACTCATCGTAGGTAACATCTTTCCCGAAAAGCGTTGTGAAAGCGGGCTTAGGCGTTCGCCCGGCAACCCCGACAATCGGCCTTCGGTCTGCAAAATCGTCATCATCTCCGTCGCCGTCTTGCGGTAGTGGTCCAGAAAAGGCGCCACCTGCGGGATTGAAGTCGCCGCCAAAACCACCCTGCGGGAGAACACTGGCGGTCAGCGCCACATAGTTAGCAGGTACCGGTTGCCCTGTAAAAGATGACCACCGTTCGAGGTAACGCCTAATAAGCGGATCGCCAATGCGCACCACACGCCATTCAGTACCGGTAAATGGATCGCGCAAAGCAGATGGTCGCAGCAAGCGCAAACGCTGTCCATTGATGTTGACCTCTTTGGTCAAGTCACTCAGCGTAAGTGGGAGTGGGGCGCCAGGGTTGAGCGGGGCAATTCGTCCAGCATTGTTGTAGCGGGCAATCGCTTTGGCAACAGCGCAGCCGCGAACGATGAATTCCGCCTCTCGCTCGCGTTGGCGTTCAATTTGGCTGGTATCAGTAGTCATCGTCAGCAAAATGCTCATAGCTGCTAGGGCGAAAATGAGAAACAGCAGCATGTAGCCCCTCTCCTGATGGCGATGCCGAGGGTGACTGAACTGATTGAAAGGACGGTGGAGTGTTCTAGCTGGACTGGCTGAAACCATTGCTATGCCTAGTTTTACGGCTGCTGGGCAGGTGGGCGCCGGCGACTGAACGGCCGCACGGCAGGCTCGCTGCCATCCGTTGGTTTGACAGTATTCGAGTTGCCTATGGTAACCGGTATTCCTCCCTGACCTTGCTGAGGCTTGGTAATCGGTTTGACAGGTAGGCTTGGCTGTAGTTGTCCCAGTTGTGCTTGAGCAGGTTGCCCCGTACCGTCATATTCAACTGGTGGTTGTCCCCCATAAGGTACTTGGTACTTTTGTGGAGCTTGGTAGCTTGAAGGAGAGGAAATTTGTGGGTATCCACCACCAATGGGTGGGGCGGTTGCGCTCCCCGTCGGAGGCGGTCCGCTTGACAGGGGTATGGTGTGGCTTACGCCGGGAAGCTGAGTGTCCTCAACAACAACCTGCTCCCGAGTGATGGCTTTGACGCGAAACCGTCCAATAGGATCGTTAGGCCGAACCGTTTGGTACTCGGTGGCAGTAGCCAGAACCGCCCTTGGATTTTGTCCTCCAGCATCCGTGACCATGCCAATGTAACGATACTCGTCGTTTGGGTTTGGGGGAGCTTCTATTGTCAATGTCAGGTCGTTTGAGTACCACTTTCCCTCCTGCCCAGGAACAACAATGCGCACGGCAGCATTCCGGGGTTGGGCTGTCAGGTCAGGCGTGAGCCGAACTTGCAACTGATGGTCTGCCTTACGTTCAGCAACCAGTGCATTTCCGTCTATGACAACACGCGCGCCTTCCGGCAAAGGCTGGGCCTGTACGATCAGTTCATACGTCATCGTAGAGCGAGCATACACACTCGGCGGATAAACCGACTGAAGGGTAATTGGAGGTGGCGGCGGCGGCGGAACAGGCTTCGGCGGTGGTGGTGGGAGGTACTCAAAGATGTTTCGCGGGGCGTCTGGCACGGCTGGGGGAGTGACCGGCGCAAGTGTGGCCCGAGCCATTCTTACCAAAGTCCCCTCGACAACAACCGGTGATGGCGAGGGTGGTCTGCCTGGTGTTGTCCGTTCCAAGTCTGTAGCCCGAATTAAGCCTGGGCGGAGCGGCGCCATCTTGGCTGCATCTGTCTTGCTAGGAGCGAGCCAGACATACACAAGGGCGGATAGAGAACCTACGAACAAAAGACCAACAGCTACGGCTTTTTGCGTTTGATTCATGGGAAGGTCTGCGCAATAAAAATACTTGGAACTATCCGTGACACTCCTTTGTCAGGGAAGGGTTTACATCCAAGCTGTGAAGTCAGGGCGATGCTCTCAAGTAAGACTTCCGGCAACACGGGTTCTGCTTTCCTTGACAATATCACACCCTGCCTTAGGTGTTGCTCCAAAAACCACCAGGGTAGCCAAGCTAGCACCCAATACCTTTCTGCGGTTTGCTACGAGGAGTTGCTAGAAGGGCAACATGAAAGTAGCCACCGTTTCCTACCCTTGCCAAGACGGATAGGACAAGCGTTATGCTTGTACTACTGGCTCCTTACTGGGGGTGAAGCCGTTGGTTGAAGTCAGGGGGATGTATCCACCGGCTTGCTCAAAGGAATGCTGGAGTCACTTCGGAAATAAGCTGTCAGGGAAAGCGTCACCGTTAGTTCACCAGAAGTAGCCGGTGTCTGTTCTATGTTGAAAGCAGGCGATTTGGAACTTGCCTGAGATTCATTGCTTCCGGGTGTAAAACTCAACAGTTGGATCAGAAGAAACTGGCGGCTTTGCTCTAGTGCCTGGATAAAGCGGCGAAGGTTACGATAGCTGCCGGTCAAGCCAAATTTGACATCAAAGGCCGGGTAACTCTGGAGGGGTTGTGCCCGTTCCTTCCCAGAAGAAGGGCTGCCTCCAGAAAGGAGGTTGCTCGGCAGGTTTTTTTCCTGCCCTCTCATTGTAAACGTAACCGTGTCCGTCAACTTGACTTCGTACTTCCGCGCTAGAGCATTGATTTCATCAATCAGAGCCAGTTGTCCTGGACGGGCATCCCGCAATAGCTCGCGCTCAAAGCGCTGCCAGTTTTCCATAGCGCTTTGAAACGCGGCTACTTCCTGCTCAAGTCGTTGGCGCTCAAGCCGTAGGTTTTCAGTTTGGCGACGGATGTTACTGGTTTCCCGGACAATACTGTTGAGTCGTCGGTTGAGTGGTACCAGAAGCGTCTGGTAAGCCATAAGCACACCGCTCAGACACAGAAACCAGAGGGCGATTCCCAACCATTCTGTCCAGCGCAGGTATCTCTGGCGCGCCACTGTGCCGCGCCATCTTCGCCAGCCGATCCAACGTTGCCAGAACCGGTTCATTGCCTGACCTCTCTAGGAGACAGCCCCGCAGCCAGCTGCGCATCACCTAGGCGATAGCGACCACGTAAGGTAAACTCGACTTCCTGTTTACTGCTACTTGCCTGATGATCAGAAGGAGTGGCCTGAGTGTTGGGGTCAAAGTAGAAGATACCTCGTTCATCACAGGCCCGAATAAAGGCTGTAACTGCTTCGGGTTTTGGTGCCCGGACGGTGAGAGTAAACGGCACGTCCTGGGCAACCGGCAAAGGGGTGTCCAAGTCATTGCCCTGGGGGGCTTTCCCCGTTGCCTGTGAAGTCACAGCCGGATTGGGCTCTTCCTGCCCAAAAGCAATCTGCACGATGCGGATATCAGCCGGAAGCTGTTGTTCTATCTGAAGCAAGAAGCGCGACCAAGAAAGCTGGCGACGCTCGAGCAAATACAGTGCCTCTCGCATGGCGCGTACCTGCTCCGGGGTTGGCTGAAGCCCGGCAGTGGTGATTTGCCCTCGCAATTTGGCAAGCCTGGCTTGTTCCCCTTCCAGAGCAGTTTGTGAGGCCTTTTGGAATTCCACGTAGCGGTGCTCGTTGCTCAGCAACTGAGCGTAGTATTGCATCAGTAGGGCAGTGGAAATGGTCAAAAGCCCAAATGCCACCGCTAGCCCTAGCCAGAAGAGCCGTCGGTTGCGAAACGGCGCAGCAGAAAGATTGAGGTGATATACGTCGTAGGCAGTCATGACTTTACCTAGCAGAGAGGACCTGCAACCCAGCGCACTCGTCAAGTAAATTCCCAAAAGCTTGAACGGACATCTACTCCGGTGGTTCCTTTTCAATAACCCGGCTTAGTGTGGATAAACGGTAAAGAAGCCTTTAGTTACCTGTTACAGGGCGTGTCAAGGTCTTCCAAAGCCTGGATGAAAAGAAGGTTGGACATCTAGGCAGGCAATTGCCTATGATGCAGGCTAAAGCATAGCGAGTTGTTCCATGGAAAGGCCTTTGAAAGTTTATTCTACCAAGTGGTGCACGGACTGCATGTTGGTCAAGCAGTTTCTCAAACAGCGAAAGATTGCCTTTGAGGACATTTTGCTTGAGACCAATCCGGGCGCCAAATCGTACATCATCGAGCGGCTGGGGCGTGCTGCTAAAGTACCTGTCATCGAGATTGGCACGCGGATATTTTCGCTCAATCCTTTCGATCCGAACCGACTCATAGCCGAGCTGGCTGTCGAGCCACCTCTGAACCAAGGATCAGGAGAGTGAACCGGCAGGTTTTGATTCCTGATCATCTAGAACAACCGGTTGTGGCTGTTCGATAGTGAAGCGTTCTACCTCTGCTGCAGGGTGGGCTTCACGGCAGGGCAAAGGGGGTGGTAACGGCACAGAGGGTGGCGTTGGGTGGCTACTCCGACCCTGTCTAGTGGTTTGGACCAGGTTTCGTCCACGCCGTTTGGCGGTATACATAGCTTGGTCGGCATGTTCAATCAGGGTATTGATGTCGGTGGCATCTTCCGGGTAGCTGGCCACACCGATGCTGATTGTAAGACGAAGCTTGTAGTGCGGGTTGCTGAGAGAAGCCGTGAAAGGGGTGCGCTCAATGGCCTGCCGAATTCGCTCGGCAGCTTCCTGTGCCCGGTTGCGATCGGTTTCAGGGAGCAAGGCGATGTATTCTTCTCCGCCGTAGCGTCCGGCAATGTCGGAGTCCCGGAGCGTTTCCCGAATAACTGCAGCAACCTCATGCAGGACCTGGCTTCCGACAAGGTGGCCGTAGGTATCATTGACCCGCTTGAAGTGGTCAATGTCCATCATCAGTAGTCCAAAAGGATGGCCATAGCGATTGGAGCGGGCCATTTCGCGTTTCATCTCGAGAATGAAGCTTTTGCGGCTCAGCAACCCGGTCAGGTCATCATGGGTGATCAATTCTGTGATGCGGCGGTGGAATTCTTCGTCAATATCATCCAGAAAAGTAAACTTGAGGATGTGGCGGCCAATGGAGAACTTGTCTCCATCCTGCAGAAGAACAGGCTGGCCCGGCACCAACGGAATCCCGTTGAGCTGTGTGCCGTTAGTGCTACACAGGTCGGTTAGCCAGTACTGAAAGTGACCGGTTGGGGTTTCGTAGCGCTCTATCTTTGCGTGAAGCCGTGATGCCTCATCGTCATTTTCAAGCCGTAGTTCAGCATCCGCGCCCCGTCCAATGCGGGTGACTGCGCGCTCGAGGCGAAATGAACTGCCCAAGTAGTCGCCCCGCATGTGGACAAGCGCCGGCCACACTTGCCGCGGACGCGGAAGCGGAGGGGGCTGCAACTTTTGCGTCTGGTTGAGGCTGTTCACGGGTGCAGAATAACCCCAAGCTTAGATGTTCATCAAGCACGACAACTGTAGAGAAACACGTTTATAGTCTTCCATGCTGTTTGAACAAGTCGTCCACCGAGTTGTTTTGCCTAATGGATGCCGCGCCTTGTTGGCTGAGCAGCCAGCGTTGCCGGTCGTCGCAATGTACGCTGTCGTGGGATACGGAGCCCGGTACGAGTCAGATACTCAGGCCGGCTTGGCGTCCCTCCTTGGCGATATGCTCGATGAGGGAACAGCCCAGCGTACAGCGCAAGACATTGCACTGGCTATTGAAGCTACCGGGGCGCGTCTGAGTACGTTTGGCGGATACGCCCGCAGCGGGTTGAGCCTGACAGCACTACGAGATGATTTTCCAGAACTGCTTGTCTTGGCGGCTGACCTGCTACGTCACAGCCAGTTTCCCGAAGACCGCTTTGCACTGTGCCGAGCACGGCGGCTGGCACAACTTCAGTCCCGAGCTGATGACGCACGCACAGTCGCTTCTGATGCTTTTGATGCCCTTGTGTATCCGGGACACCCTGCCGGACGACCGATTGTCGGCTATGAAGCAACCGTTTCCCAACTGACAGTCGACGATCTTCGTGCCGCTTATGCCCGGTTTTTCGTCCCTAACAACTTGTTGCTGGCTATTGTTGGTGACCTGTCCATTGCCGAGATGGAGCGCCGATTGGTAGAGGCCTTTGCCGACTGGGAACCGGCGCCGGATTTCTCGCTTCCGAACATTCCCCCCGTCTACCGCCAGAGCGAACCACAAGAGCAGGTACTCGTACGTCCTGACAAAGAGCAAGTTCACATCCTGCTCGGTCATCTGGGGATTCCACGAACGCACCCGGACTACCACGCCTTGCGGGTGATGGATGTTATTCTGGGGGATAGCCCTGGCATGACGGCGCGGATTCCGCGTCTTTTACGGGATGAGCTAGGCCTGGCCTACACAACTTACGCCAATATCACGGCAACAGCCGGTATTGATCCGGGACGCTTTGTGGCCTACATCGGTACTTCACCCGAGCACCAGGCCAAATCCATCTCCGCCATTCGGACAGAGATTGAGCGCATGCGGCAGGACATGGTGACACCTGAGGAACTAGCCGCAGCCAAGGCTTATCTTACGGGCAGCTTTGTCTTTAATTTTGAAACCAATGCCCAACGAGCGCTGTTTTTGATTGAGACCGAAATTTACGGGTTGGGGGACGATTACGCCCAGCGCTACCCTGAGCTGATCAACGCCGTCACGGCAGAAGATGTGCTGCGGGTTAGTCAAACTCACCTCGATCCATCTGCACTCACAACAGTGATTGCCGGACCAGTCAGTGCAGACACCAAGTGAGGCCCAACGCCTGGGTTCATGTTTTATTGTGGAGGCTCTGGCCATTCCATGCGACGGTATTCCCCTTCAAGAAGGCTGCTTGAAAGTATCTTTGTCAGTGTTGCGCTGCTTGCTGCCTGTAAGGCCTCGCCCAGCACCATTGTGTCACCGTCAGCGGAATCGGCGACAGAATCCGTTCGTCCTCCGGGGACGGCAACTACTCGCAAAGCAGTAACACCCTTTGATGCTGAGCGCGCCTTCAAACACATTGAAAAACAGGTGGCTTACGGCCCCCGCCCGGCGGGTTCAGCTGCACTGGGACGGTTGCGTGCCTGGCTCATTGAGGAACTAAAAAGCTACGGCTTGACGGTGACCACGCAACCCTTTGTCGCTAAGACTCCATCAAGGAAATTTCCCACCCTGCGCATGGAGAATGTCATAGCAGAACTACCCGGCAAAATTTCGGAGGTCATCATCATCGCCAGCCACTACGACACCAAGTACATGGAAGACCAGGTGTTCGTCGGGGCGAATGACGCTGGCTCAAGTACGGCCGTCGTTCTGGAGCTGGCGCGGGTATTGGCAACTATGTCGCCAGAAGAACGTGGCTTTCCTCACACGATACAGTTTGTGTTCTTCGATGGTGAAGAAGCTATTGTCGAGTGGCAGGGTGATGACAACACTTACGGCTCCCGGTACTTTGTGGAGCGTCTTCAGGCAACCGGTCAGGCAAAGCGGGTCAAAGCTATGATTTTGCTTGACATGGTGGGAGATGCTGACTTGTCCATCCCCAAGGAGTATCAGTCCTCAGCTTGGCTGGCAGACATCCTCCACGACACTGCACACGAACTTGGCTATGGCGCTCACTTTCCTAGAACAACCCATGTGATCGCTGATGACCACATTCCGTTTCTCAAGGCTGGGATTCCGGCCGTGGACCTGATTGACTTCACCTACGGTACGGATGAGGTCAACTTTGGGCCCGGCGGCCCTGAAAACGCCTACTGGCACACGGCGCGGGATACCTTAGACAAGCTCAGCCCACGCAGCCTGAAGATCGTGGGTGACACCGTATTGCAGGCGCTGCCCAAAATTGCCAATGCTGCCCGGTAGAGAAAAAACCGGTTGTTAGCTTGAGCGCAGGTTACACATGTGAGGACAGCGTGGCAGCCCTAAGCAATGGAAAAGCCTGGGAAGGTTTCCCTTGTAACTAGGTTGCTTTGCCAGGGTGGGCCGATCCGCAAAAAGTTAGCTCCCAAGTAACCTTCCTCGGTTTACCCTAGTACGTTTCCAACTCACGGGCCTACACAAGGGTAAAAACTGGTTGGCTAGGGAGCTTGTAAGGTTTCAAGCAATTCCTGGCCACTGACAAGTGCAGCTAAAGAATGATTCGATTTGACTCAGACGGCTGTCAGCTTCACTCCATCCGGCGCTTGCGCATGTTGGAGCGTTGTCGTTTGCGAGCAAGCTCAGATTTGAGCCGCCGTCTTTCTCCGGGTGGGATGTAAAACCGGTGCCGCTTGACGTCGGCAATAATCCCTTCTCGCTGCACAAGCCGCTTGAAGCGCCGCAGCGCGCTGTCAATGGATTCATTCGGTGCGACTTCGACAATTGCCATACGTGCGATTCACCACCTTGCTGCTTCATAGTGTTTTCTATTAAAGCAAGACATGGTGGTTGAGTCGGAAAACACCTGTCAAGGTATTCTGGCGTCAGCCACGGGCAAGAAGGCGGCAGCGGAGGTCGGTTCGGTGGCGCGCAGCGCTGTGTCGTCCCTGGGACGAATGTACTCAGTGATGTGCGCGAAGTCGGCTCCGGTTCACCCCCAAGTCACCAGGGGGGCTGGTCATAGCTTTTACTCTCTGAACTGCCACCCGCGAGTGTTTTTCTCAGTTTCGTCACAGGGAAGCACGGGGAGAACCGTGCACTGAGGTGTTTGGACAGAGAAAAAGGCTAGGCAGGTATCCGACACCACCTGGCCTTGCAATGTTCTGACAGGAGATGATTTAGCGCCCTTGAGCGGCAACTTCAATCCCCGTTTTGGAAAGAGCCTGAATTATATCCTGGAGGGTCGCTTCCTGGAGAGCTACCGTCACATGCACTTGAGCGTTACCTGAGTTTATGCGAAGCGGCAAACCGCTTACGAAGGACAGCCAGCTTACCACCTCGTCAGCAGGCATATTGAATTTCACACTAATCTTTTCACCTGCCAGGAGTGTACTGCGCAAGCCCTGAAGTGCACGGAAGTCTATGCCGTCAATTTGCACTGTTCCTCTTTTGGACAACTCTTCAAAGACCTCCCACACAGGAGCCCGTTTGAAATCAAAGCTGAAGAGGTCATCAGGTTCGGATGCCGTAAATACGATTTCTCTGCCGCTGATGCGCGTGAGTTCAGAGGAAAGCTGTTCGCTGTCGAAGTTGGTTACTCGGAATGTAACTTCTTCCGCTGCTCCTTTTCTTCCTGTTATAGAAGCTGCGGAGCAGTTGCCTGAAGAGCAGTTGGCGTAACAGCTGCCCGAACACGATATAACCGCCGAGCAACCGCCAGACGCACAACTGCAAGTATCTGCGAGAGCGACCGGCATCGGGCTGACGAAAAACAGCAAGGACAGTGATGTGGCAGCAAGCGTTTTCTTCATGGTTTCACCCCTTTTGAGGATATTGTGGAGAGGCTCTACTTTTGTGTAGGCGACAGCCAATGTAGTAAGATCGAAAACAACCGGAATTTCTGTTCTTTGGGCATCAGATAAGTGGAGCGCGCAATGCTTGGCCAGGCTGTGGTGGAGGCTGCTGCGAGCAGGACGATCCCCGCAACTTCAACGGCGATTCACAGGCAGGTTCTTTTCGGGTCAGGCACGTGACACGTTCAAAGCGAGGTTGGCATGGTTGTTGCGGTAGTTTCTACCACCTCATGCTTTGACGCTTCGAGCGGGGAAACATATCCCGAAGCCTATATGGGTTGGCGTTGTTGCCGTGCCGGACTTGCTAGAACGCCTGGTCGGGCGGCGCCGGCTGTAACTCTCCTTGCTGCTTTGCTCTAATGGTCCTGTTACCGCCCAAGCCACCGGTGACATAGCCCTCCAACTGGCCGCTGAATTGCATCTCTTGTTATCGCGAATTTCAGAAACTGTGGCATAGAGGAATGAACACCTCCTGAGGACCAAGCTCAGCAGCCACCGAGTGAACGAGAAGCTCCGAAGTTTTGACAGCAATAAGGCAGCTAGAGCCAGGGCGAAGTGGCATCCGTCGTCTCTGCGATTTGCGGGGGCTTCCGGTCCCAACAATCAATTCAATGCCATCCGATCCACGCAGGCTGGAATGTTGCCGCTTGCGCACGGCTTCGACTTGAGCCACCGTTTTCTCCGGGCAGGATGAAGAACCGATGCTGCTTGACATCGGCAATGATGCCTTCGCGCTGCACCATCCGCTTGAAGTGCCGCAGTGCGCTGTCAATGGATTCGTTCGGTGCAACTTCGGCGATTGCCATGCATTGTGTCTACCACCTTGGCGGTACTCTCGGCCAAACCTATCAGTGGTGGCTTACCAGAAAAACATTTGTCAAGGTATCATAAGTGAAAAGACCAGCTTTTGTGGGAGGCAACCGGCCAGAATGCCGGTGTATTGCTGAAGAAGGCACGTTGAATGAAACCTTTTTATCAGATAGGCGTCTATTTGTTTGGCGAAGCCACCTGACTTACCAGTTCTAGAAGCTGCGGGGACGTGGATATTCGCCTTCAAGTCCATCTTTACCGATGGGCAGGCTTTTGCGTAAGGTGAAGAGATCAAACCAGCTTTGTGGTTGTGCCAAAGGTCACACAGGGGTTTTGGCCCAAGCAACCGTTGCCTGGCGTCTGAAGCTACAGATTTTTCACGATTTCCATCAAACAGAAACTCTCAACGCTGCATCTGCATGAAGGCGGCAAGAGAAGGTAGGAAAAAAGTAGGGGAAAAACCCTGTGCAGGTTTGTCTTGAATGAAGAGAATTGAGGAGCTGTCCGGCGGGCAAGGATGAAAGGCCGCTGGACTTGGGAGCCCAGCTTAGCCAGCATGGCTTTCAACCTGTCGGGAGGGTGAAAACCGTGAACGACTTCAATCGTATCCCTGAACCAACCAATACTGCTGAGACAACAGGCGCAGCTCCGCACGTCTCCGAGTCCACGTGGATTCCGACATTTGCTGGACTGTCCAGCAAACCACTGCTGGCGCGTCTATGGGAGAACCTGAAAGACACAGTTCGGGATTTCGTCCGCCACCCGGCGCGGTTTTTCTGGCATAAGCCCGCCCCGGATGAGCAGGGGATGTTTTCGTCAGGGCTGTATTTTGAGCCGACTTCGCGGAGTTTGTTCTCCAAGCTGGGTGAGTTTGTGCGCCAGCCGCGTGCTTTTCTGAGTCGCACACCCTCCACACCGGTTGCTGATGCCCCCAACCTCACCCAGATTGACATGCCGCCAATATGGGGACGAATTGCGCGCGAAGTTTCCGAGCTGGGCCAGCAGGTAAGGGCGAATCCCGCTGGCTACGCGCGCGCGCAGTTTACTCTGACCCGTATGGAACGGCAGCGCGCCCTACTTTTTGGGCTGTGCTTCCTGTTTGCCTTCTTCATCATGTCTGGGTTGATTGGTGCGCTGTTGATTTGGTCGCCGCCACTAATCGCCGAGCAGCCGCCGGAAGAAGAAAAGGAGGAAATGCAGCTCATTTCAATGGTGGAGTTGCCGCCCCTGCCACCACCGCCTCCGCCAGATAACCGTCCCAGCGGCGGTGGCGCTGGCTTTGGCCTCAAAACGCCAGGGAAGGGGGGCGGTGGCGGTGGCAAAACCGATCCAGAACCGGCCATGAAGGGACGGTTGCCGGAACCAACCCTCCGGCCTGATCAGCAGATTGTTGATCCAACAACGAAACCGCGCATTGAGGAACCCTCCCTGCCGGTGGCTCCGAAAATCATTGCTGATCCAAAATCTGTACCGCCGCCGGACCTGAAAGTTCCGATTGGCGATCCCAACAGCAGCAACACAACGAAGCCTTCCGATGGCACAGGCAAACAAAATGCCGGTATCGGTAACGGCGGCGACGGACGGAGCGTTGGCAGCGGGACTGGCCCTGGTGGCGGGCCCGGAAGCGGTGGCGGCGTTGGTGGCGGTGTTGCCGGCGGCCCGGCCGGGCGCGGCCTTGGTGACGGTGAAGGAACAGGCGTTATTACACAGCGTCCAAAGCTTATCTACGCCGTCAAGCCAAAGTACACTGAAGAAGCGCGGGTCAACAAAATCCAAGGCACGGTAGTACTTTCAGCGACAGTTGGTCCAGACGGCTCACTGAGCAACATTCGTGTCATTAAGTCGCTTGGTTACGGTCTTGATGAAAAGGCCATTGAGGCTGCCCGGCAATGTCGCTTCCAGCCGGCTATGGCCGACGGTCGTCCGGTATCGGCAACGGTAAAGTTTTCTATGGAATTCCGTCTGCTCTAGCCGTTTTGGCATGCCGACTACCGTAGAACTGATCCGCCACAAACGTGATGGCGGCGAGCTGTCCGCGGCCGACATTGCCACCTTAGTTGCTGGCTACACTCAAGGCCACATCCCCGATTACCAGATGGCAGCCTTTCTTATGGCTGCCTTTTTGCGTGGGATGACCCAGGCCGAGACCCGTGCGCTTACCGAAGCCATGCTGCATTCGGGCGAAGTGGTGGACTTTTCCCATCTCCCACAAGCCAAGGTGGACAAGCACAGCACTGGGGGAGTTGGGGACAAAACTTCGCTGGCGCTTGCTCCGATTGTGGCAGCGGCCGGGGTTGCGGTGCCGATGATTTCTGGGCGGGGGCTAGGACATACAGGTGGTACCCTCGACAAGCTTGAGACCATTCCTGGTTTTCGGACCGATCTACCGCTGAGTACCTTCCGCCGTCTGGTGGAGCAGATTGGTGCGGCACTCATCGGGCAGACACGCGAAATTGCCCCAGCCGACAAAAAGCTCTACGCCCTACGCGATGTCACCGGCACAGTCGAGTCCATTCCACTTATCACGGCCAGCATCATGTCGAAGAAGCTGGCCGAGGGCATTGATGCACTTGTACTGGATGTCAAGTTCGGCAGTGGGGCTTTCATGAAGACCCGGACCGAAGCCCAAGCATTAGCCGATTCCCTAACGGCAACGGGAGAAGCTATGGGGAAGCGCGTCCAAGCGCTGCTGACCGATATGAACCAGCCGTTGGGGTGGGCCGTGGGCAATGCTCTCGAAGTCATTGAGGCCCAGCAACTTCTGCGTGGAGAGCAACTTACCGGGCGTTTTGCCGATCTCACCTTTGAGCTGGCCGGCTATATGCTGTGGCTTGGGCGGGTTGCTGCTTCTGTTGCTGAAGGTCAGACCTTGGCCCGGAACCTCGTTACGTCAGGAAAGGCGCTAGAAAAATGGCAGGCCATCATTGAAGCGCAGGGTGGAGACCCACGTGTAGCAGAGGATGACCGGCGGTTGCCACAACCTGCCCACGAAGCTATTGTGCGTGCGCCGCAAGCAGGTATCGTAACCGCCATGGATACCCAGGCTATTGGCCAGGCGGCCGTTCTGCTCGGCGCCGGGCGACTCACTCTCGATGCGATCATCGATCCGGCCGTCGGTTTCCGTATGGAAGTCGAACTCGGCGCGCCGGTAGCAGCCGGGGATGCACTTGTTCGAGTGTACTACAACGCGGCCCACACCGTGCCTGAAGTCGAGCAGCGCCTTCTAGCCGCGATAACCATCACTCCAAACTAAGGGCAGTGGGCCACACTGACTGACGGACGCAAGGTGAGTTGTTGCCGGGCAGCTTTCTCAACAGCCGCCGGGCTGAAGGGAAATACCTCGGGCGAACAAGTTTTCCAGCTTTCAAGCTGATCGGCCCAGTGCGGACTATCAGGATCGCCTGATTGCCCAAGGGGGAGTCCCATCCGGCAGGTATCCCACTGGCTCAAGTCGGCAATGAAGCGCATGGAAACTGCTTCGCCGACATTCGGTGTGGCTGCAATGAACTGTTCTCCACCGCGCTGGGGGAAAGTTGGAAGCTGGAATGGTCGTCCGATCAAAGGCACCTGAGCTAGCGGATGTGGAAATGTCACGGGTTTCCACCGTCCCCATGTCCAGTTGACCGGGTCGGTACCAAGTCGCGCCGCCAGTTGCTGCCTTGCTATCTGGTGGCTGTGACGTAGCAGTTGACCGTAGGTTGAGGTCCCTTTGGGCAACCAGTTGGTTGGTTGTGTTGCCAAAATGTGGGCAAGTTCCGGTCCGCCAAAAATAGCACGCCGCCAGTCTGGGGACTTGAGTTGTTGGGTGTGCATGGCGAGGCTCACTGGCTGAGAACCAAATGTTGCTGTCAGCAGTTGCCTGCGGATAACAACTGCCAGCTCGATTGCTAATGGAGCTGCGCGTGATTCTGGTGCCATGGCGCCATCCCAGTCTCGGAAAAGTTTCAGCGTAGCCTGCCAGGCAGCATCTTGGCGGGCTGCGGGGTCCTTGTCGGCAATCTCCAGAACAAGCTTGACAAAGTCGAGTGCGCCGAGCGCAACAATGTCATCTTGAATGCGCAGGCAGTCAGCAACAGATACCTTAGGTTGGGCAGTTAGCAGGTCGTAAATCCGCCGCGCACGATACGGCGGAGCCCAACGGGTAGTAAGAAAATAAGGATAGTCGTGTCCAACCACCCGGTTGTTGGCAGTAACAATGAGGCCTGCTGGCGGATTGAACACGTGGGGTAGCTCGTTGAACGGAATCAACCCCGTCCATTCATAGTCGTCCGTGCTGCCTTGGACAGGGAAGCGTCCATTTCCATTTTTGCGCCGCGGAATGCGGCCGGCGCCATAGTAACCAATGTTACCTTCCACATCGGCATAGACGAAGTTCTGTGTCGCCCCACTGTAATCGGCAATGGCCTCACAGAAGTCCGTCCAGTTTTTGGCACGTGCCAGCCGCCGGTAGCACCTAACTTCGTTCGGGGTAACATCAAGGGCCGTCCAGCGCAGGGCTAACCGTTGTCCTTGATCTTCGAGTAGAACGGGGCCGTGACGTGTCACCACAACTTCGTGGGAAACCGTGTCAAAACCAGGTGCGCCCGATAAGCGCCGGACTTGAATGGTTTCCACCCGTATGTCGGCTTCCTGCCAGCCTTGTGGCGTTTGGTAAAAGCGCGGCCGAGTTGGGTTGAAAGTTTCACAGAAAAGGTCTTGCACGTCGGGATCGAGGTTAGTGCAACCCCAGGCAATGTGTTCATTGTGCCCGATCAGGACGCCTGGAATGCCCGGTGCCGTTACACCGGCAACGCGGTATTCTGGTGTGGCAAGGCTGACCATGTACCAGATGCCGGGCGCGGATGGTTCAAGGTGCGGGTCATTGGCGAGAATGGGTTTACCGGTAGTTGTCCGCTTGCCGGAGACCACCCAGTTGTTGCTGGCTGCTTGTTCTTCAGCATATAGTCCAACGCGCACTAGTGCGCGGTGCTGCGCTGTCAGCCAGCGGTGAGCGCCGGCTAACAAAGCCGACGATAGAGGAATGCACGGTTGATGTCCTGAAGGTTTTGAAGAGCGTGCCGGCAGGGTGTCGCTCCCGACGACAAGGATTTCTGGAATACGGGATTGTGCCTGCATCAACTGGGCATAGGCTTTGGGATTAGCCTGCTTCATGGCTGCTGCAGCAAGGTCGGCTGGCCACGTTGTCGAAAGCGACTCGGCAAATACCTTACCAATCAAAAGCGTATCCGTCGGTTGCCAAGGGCGTGGGCGGTAACGCAGCAAGCGGCATTCGCGAGGAAGCCGTTGTTCGTCGCATTGCGCCAAATAGGCATTGACGCCAGCCGCGTAGGCTTCTAGGTACTGCCGTTCTTCAGTACCCATTTGGGCAAAGGTCGCCTCGCATACCTGCCGAAAACCGTAGGTGCGGTGCAGCCGGTCTTCATCAAGGGCCTGCGCGCCGAGAATTTCGGCCAGTTCGCCAGCCCCTGTGCGCCGGAGCAGGTCCATTTGCCACAGCCGGTCGCTAGCGGTAACGAAACCTTGGGCAAAAACAAGGTCAAGTTCATTGGTAGCTGTGATATAGGGAATGCCGCGTCCATCCCGTACAACGGTAACAGGTGCGGTTAACCCAGCCAAGGTGATAGTTGTTGAAGAGAACGTGCGCTGGGAATGTGCCGACACGTGAAATTTCAGACTGGCGTAGAGTAGGAGCGTAAGACACAAGCCAAGCCAGCTTAGCGAAGTGGAAACGCACGACATCAAGCAAGCGGCAACGTGAGTGAGGATACCCTCCAGAGAGGCTATGAGAGCCTTGGCCAAACGGGCAGAGACAGGGAAATGATGCATGTTTTCAGAAAACGCGCTAGAGTTGGCGGCTTTTGAAAATCGTTGTTTTCCATATCCTAAGGAGTCATTTCATGGCTACGGTAAACGAGCCCGATGAACCAACTACCCCTGCGCAATCTGCCAACCCTTCTGATACCCCTTCTAAGCCGACCCCGTTGTCAGCCGAGGCTTTGCCGGAGGCAAATGTCTTGCCAGACGAAAGTGGGATGGCACTGACCGAGCCGGTCATCGGCGGAGAGGAAACTGCCAGTACAGAACCTACTGACAACGTACACGATCCGGCAACGGCAGCCAGGTCTGCTACGGTTGTAGAGAACATCCTGCTGGCTGGGCAGGGAGGAGCTTCGGAACAACTTCTAGGTGCCACGGCAGAGGTAGGTGATGTCTTGACTGTTTTGCCAGACGTGCGAGAGACGCCTACCTTTCTGTCGGCTGTGCCGGAAGCGCCGCAGGTGGATGCACCACCACAACTTGCTCCGCTTCCTGACGAGTATGAAACCGACGCCATTGCAGCGCTAATACAGGACCCTTTCCGTATGTTTGTGTACTGGGAAGCGCGACCGGAAACTGTTCTTTTGGTCGAGGAGCTGTTCTCGCCAGAAGAAGCTGCGACCTTTCGCCCGGTTTTGCGGATTACAGAACGCGAGACGGAGAAAGAAACTTACTATCCGGTGTCGTACCAGGGCAGTGAATGGTTCAGTGTGTTTCCCGATCGAACCTATTTGGTGGAATTTGGTGTTCATTCGCCACAGTTTGGTTTCATCCGTTTGATGGCAGCTCCGGAGAAAAAGACCCCCCGTGGTACTATTGCGCCAGAGATGCCGCCTCAGCCGGAATACCGGATTTCAGAGACTCGTTTTCGGCGCACCCTGGAAGTATCTGGATTCCAGTCCAATGGGGCCGCGTTGCCTAGAGAGCCATTGAAGTCCTGGTTAGCGCCGACGGTAGCGGAGGCGGTGTTCACGGCCGGTGATGGCCTGCCACTTGAGGAAGAGCACATTCGGCAGCTCCCTGATTCCGTTCGCGGGGTGGTGGCAGAGTTGTTTGAACGTGATGGCGGGGAGTTAGCGGCGCTGGCGCTTTTGCACTATCTACCTGCCCTGCTGCGGGATACCTACCTGGCGCGACTGGCAGCGCGGGGCATCCCGATTGCCTTTGCCAATGTGGAACAGCTTTTGTCGGCTGGGTACATTGCCGAGGCCATACCCCCGGAAGAAGAAGTCATTGAGGGACTGGAGTGGAGTGACTGGATTGAAGATGAAGAAACCTTTGACGTGCCGGGCCTCCAGCGGTTTGGCGTAGGGAGCTCGGCGGGTAGCGAGTTGGGGAGCCTGCGGCAGCGTCGCCGGCGTCGTCTGCCACAGCGGAGGGTGCGCCGGCCAGAGGTGGTACAGCCTGTGCCGCAGCCGGTGGCGCAACCGCTCTGGTTGCCGAGTATGGAGCGTCCGGGCAGTTTGCGCCTGTCGGGCGGTGGACAGCGGTGGCTTTATTTTGACCTCGATGCCATTGCCCGTGAGCTGGCTGTGGAGCTAGGGTTGCCGCCCTCGGCGTGGGGACTACTGCGATCCGTGGGTTGAATATCGTGGGTTGAAAAAAACACGCTTCAATTCAACCGTCGCTGACGCGACGGAGGGGTGATGCGGGGACGCTGCAATCCGTGGGTTAAAAACCCACGGCTAAAGTCAGGCGTCGCTACGCGACGAGCCTGGGAGCACGGGTGTCCTGCCCGCATTGGCCCGGATGGGAATAGGGGCATCACCGTGGTTCGTGGATTGAAACCCACGGCAAAATCAACTGTTGCTACGCGCCGATGGGGGATGTGTGGAATACCGTGCCGTGGGGCGGGAACCCGTGGACGTGGCTGTTGATTGGTCGTTGTAACTGCATGTTTGCCGCGTAGCGGCAACGGAATTTAGCCGTGGGTTTCAACTCACGGCCTGCAGGCATCCCACACATTCCCTGTCGCGTCAGCGACGGATGAATTCTCTACGAGAGACCCTTCTAACGGGAACATCCTTGAACTTGGTAATTTTTTCGGCTTTTTGACCGGTTTGAGCCCGGTGATGGTTCTGCCGGTCGGCCGGGTGTCTGTCTAGGGAGCGGACGCGGAGAACAGGTTGGATGCCAATGGCAACGGTGCGGGAGCGGCAAGTAAGGTGAATTTGGGCGTGGAGCGGGCCGCTAGGATAATGAGCAGGATAGCTAAGGACAGCATGCCTGAAGCCGGGCGCAATGAAAGTTCCTCTAGGGGTTGGTGTGTGTGAGTGATGGCGGAACGGATAAGTCATACACTGGGAGCCCAGCACAAGGCCAGCCGCAAGGTGAAGGCCAGCAGTTGTTGAAGTAGGGGTGAGTATAGGACAATCGCCCGATAACGTAAGAACGCAGACCTACCGACGAAGACGATATGGCCGTGATCTACGGTGTCTCACCGGTTTTGGAGGCTTTGCGCAGTGGCAAGCGGCGGGTGAAGGAAGTGTTGCTGGCGCATGGCACAAAGCCGCACCGAGTGCAGGAGCTACGCGCACTGGCTGGGCAAGCTCGGATTCCCCTGTCTGAAGTAGAGCGCAGTCGGCTCGACGCCATCACTCACGGGGCTAATCACCAAGGTGTCGTAGCGCTGGTGTCACCAGCAGAGTATGCCGACTTGGAAGAAGTGCTGTCCGACATCACGGGCAGCCCCCTGCTGGTGGTGCTCGACCAGGTCGAAGACCCACACAACCTAGGGGCCATTATCCGTACGGCGGAATGTGCCGGAGCACACGCCGTCATTATTCCAGAGCACCACGCTGTCGGATTGACCGATACAGTTGTGAAAACTTCGGCCGGTGCGACGGAATACCTGCCGGTTGTGCGGGTCGTCAATCTGGCAACAACCCTTATCACTTTGCGACACCGGGATATTTGGATTGTTGGGGTAGAACGGGATGGAGACCGTCCCTATGTTGAGTGGGACTTTACCTTGCCGACAGCCATAGTGTTGGGCAGTGAAGGCAAGGGGATTCGGCGGCTGGTACGGGAGCGGTGCGATTTGGTGGTATCATTGCCGCTTTTGGGAAAGATCACTTCGCTCAATGTGTCGGTGGCGGCTGGCATCGTTCTCTACGAGGCCGTTCGGCAGCGCCATCTCGTTCCACGGGCAGCCAGTTAGGTTACGGTTCCCGCGAGTCGCCACGTCGTAGACGGCGTTTGCGGCGCAGCTCATTGACTTCACCAACGAGTTCCCGCGCTTCGGCTAAGGCCTCATTCAACTGTTGGGTAAAAAGTGCTGCCTTTTTAGCAGCAGCCGTCAGTGCGTCTAGGGTCTGCTGGGTGACTACCAGAAGATGCTTGTGGGTGTCTTCTGCTTCCAGGGCAGTGTTTGAGTTGTCAAGCATAGACCGGAGCTCTTCCCGATGGAACTCCAGTTCGCCTCGGAGGCGATTATGTTCGGCGCGCAACTGCAACAAGGCACGATGGGCACGATGCAACTCAATGCCCAGCCGCGTGCCAGCCTGGCCGTAGCGGTTGCCTTCCTGCTGGATAAGTTCTCGTAGGTGCGCCAACCGCAACACCTCTGTGATGGGTTGGTGAGTGTCAAAAGCCGCAAACTCTCCACTGATGTCAAGCGGTGCTGGGGTATTCCCGTCAGAGGCTCTTCCTTCTGCTGTCTCAGAGATTGAGGGGGACCCTGGTGGAGCCAACGGGCTACCCGACGAGGTACTTGGGCTATGTGGGGAGGATGAGGTACCGGTATTCGTTTCAAGGATAGCCCGAAAGGCACAGGCTTTGATTTGTTCGGCAACTGCAATAGGAATTCCGGCTGCCGTGGCCAGTTCGTAGGCAGATGCCGTACCAATGTCGCCTAAGCGCGTAATACCAGCCGCATGCAGTCGCTGAAGATTAGCCGGGTCAATGGTTTTGAAATAAGAAGCGACATCTGCAATGTGGGGAGTCGGTGCTATAGCATCCGTAGGGGTGGGAGATGGGGTTGGTTCTGAGGCCAGGCTTTGCCGGATGAGACGACGGAGTTCATTGAAATCACGGGTGAGGTTTTTGGTGTCCCGTTCCGTGAGGATGCGCTTGCCCATCCGCACGTCAAGAAGCGGACGTTCAATGCCCTTTAGCACATCGAGGATGTCATGGTACTGGATTGTCTCTGAAGCCTTGATGAGTGGGCGTAGTGCACCGATGCAGGCATCAACTGTTCCCTTGACAACCCGGCTTTGGTCAGAGCCGTTACCGGTACGGGCAACATAGTCAGCTAACGTGTAAAGGGAAAGCCCGACCGGTTCTAGAAACTCCCACACAATTGAGCTGAACATACTTTTGAGTTCAGCTTCTGTGCGGCGTTCTGCAGCAAGCTGATCTTCAATGGAGGGAGGCGAAAAAGCCCCTGTCGGGTGGATGAGCTCATCAATGGCTGCTGCAATATCGTCGTCGCTTTCGTCAGCCCGAAAGGGCTTTTCCGCAGAAGAGCTTCCAAGGTTGGGAGAAGCGGAAGGTGTATCCTTGTCGGCCGAGTCGGCGTCGCGGGTGGGCATAGGCAGTCCCAGTATTCAGAGCTGCGGAGGAGGAGTTGGGGGATAGTTGCTCCGAGGTTCGAGCGTTACCGAAAGCATGGTGATTTTTTGCTTTGGACGGCTGGTGCCTTCGACCGTAGGCGCGTAGGAAATAATATCTACAACATTCATTCCTGCAATGACCCGTCCAAAAATGCTGTACTGGTTATCCCACTCAGGATGCGCTCGACAGCAAATGAAAAATTGAGTCGTCGCACTGTCTTTGTCATTGGCGACCCGTGCCGCTGACACGGTGCCACGGACATGTTTGAGCGCGCTGAATTCAGCGGGAATCCGAGGCAAGTCAGGACGCCCTAGCCCCCACGTGTCCTCACGTCCCGTCTTAGAGTTAGGATCACCGCCTTGGATCAAGCTACCTGGCTCGACCCGGTGAAAGGCTGTCCCATCATAAAAGCCACTGCGGATGAGGTTTTGGATTTGGGCAGTATGCTTGGGAGCAATATCGGGAAAGAACTCAAAGACAATGTTCCCGAACTCAGTTTTGATGACGGCTACAAGCTGAGCTGGTGATGGCCGACAAGCGGTGAGGGGAACGACGCTGACGAGCAACATTCCCATCACCGGAAGCAAAAAGGTTACCGAACGAATTACAGAAGAAAAGCCACGTCGTTTTGTCTGACGACGTGAGGGAAAAAGCGAAAACTCATGCTGCTTGCGCTGATGATTTCGCATCGGAAGTTGACGACTTGGCATCTGAGGCTGATGAACAGCTGCCTTCGTAGCAGGAAGAGGAAGCTTTGCTTTCTTGGCGGCCCTTGGCGCTGTAATCCGTAATATACCAACCAGAGCCCTTAAAGGTGATGGCTGGTGGGGACACAACGCGGTTGAGGGCGTTCGCGCCACATGTGTCACAAGTAACAAGCGGCGTATCGGAGAATTTCTGAATTACCTCCAGCCGCACACCACAGTTTCCGCATACGTACTCATAGAGAGGCATGGCTTGTAACTTCCTCGGCTAGAAATCTAAAGCTTTTTTCTTCAAAGGTTACAGAGCCATCCTCAGAGGAAAAGTATGTTTCAAAACATTTCGGTAGGTGTCAAGGAGCTCTTTGGACTTCAACCTGTGCCTCATAGCTACCGCTGTTGTCAGAGAGGTCACCTTCGTTAATGCCGAGGTACAACTTACCACTCCGCTGGGCTACGAATTCGCGCAAGTTGCCGATGAAAATGTAGTCGTCATTATCATCGCCAATAACAGCAATAAGCGCACCGGTGGGACGCCCCGGCATTAGCTTTTCTGGGTCATCTTCAGCAATGCCGGCCGGTGTTGACTGGCGGCCGGCGCCGAGAAAAATCGAGCCGCGGGCCGAAATACGAACTCGGTCGCCTCGCCGCACCTCAAGGACATACGTCCAGTCATCGCGTGCGATGACCTGTACAGTACGAGCCAGCGCTGCGTTGCCTGTGCTACCTCCGCCACCTGTAGCTGAAGAGCGGGATGCCGAAGAGACTGTCTGTCCCGAACCCGTACTTGTTGAAGATGAGCCTGGTGAAGAAGAAGGTATTGTACGTGGGGAGGAAGCCGTGCTGGCTGGTGGGCTGGTTGTCGAGGAGCTAGGACTGCCGTAGCCAGGCGGCAGGGGACGGCCGTCAAACTCGACACTTTCGATGTCATCCAAAGCAATGATGGCTTGCGTCTCAGGAGAAGCTCGTTCGTACACAATGATGAACCGCCGGTTTTCATAGCGAACAATCTTACCGACGACCGTCTGTCCATTTTTGAGGCGGATAGTGTCCGCCTGCAGAGGAGTGGCTATCCCCCCAACTATGCCGCTAAGAAGCATGAGTACAAATAGAGGACGACACCGCATAGGCAACAGTCATGACCATGGTAAGCAGTTTAGCAATTACTGCCTGATGCCAAATGTACTCGCTTGACAGTTCTAACCGAAGCTACTTTATGTCTGTTGCGAAATGCCCCGGAAAGTAGCCACGCCGGGTGAGGACGCGCGCGTCCCGGTATCTAGGGAGCCGCACTTCAATCTCCCGAAATTGTCTGGCGTTTCTGCTTTCGCGCGGTTCGTAGACAAGAAAGTATTGGTTGCGCAAGTAGTCTCTAGCTAGGTTGAAGGCGCGTTTGATTTGCTTTTTGTCGCTTGGGAAAAAGACATCACCCCCAGTTTCCCGGCACAATCGTTTGAGATTGCGGTCGTCCATATTGAAGTAAGGATTACCTTCGACGCGAAACACGCCACCGCCTTTGGTGCTGATGGCATAGATGGTGACTTCTGCCCGTTGGGCAACGGCAATGGCCTCGTCCAGAGTGGTGGTGCTGGCAGTATCGCTGCCGTCGGTGACAAGCAAGATGGCGCGTCGCCGTGTGCTGGCCAAAGGCATGTGCTCTAGACACACCTGTTTGACAGCGTCGTAAAGGGCAGTTCGGCCACTGGCCACGGTAATACTGTTGACAACCCGCGCCAGTTGCTGGAAGTCGTTGGTAAAGCCAGTGTGAATTCGTGGCTCATCGTCAAAGGTAACAAACGAAGCTTGATCTCGGCGGTTATCGAGCAGCTTGCTCAAAAATTCCGTGATGGCTTCCCGCTCAAAGGCCAAGCGGTAGCGGACACTTGTGCTGGTATCCATCAGAATAGCCACATTGAGCGGCAACCCGTCACGGCGCTGGAAGGCAATGATAGGTTGCCGCCGTTTGTTTTCAAAGACTTCAAAGTCAGCTTGCTCAAGGTTTGAAATGAAGCGCCCGTGACGATCAATAACCGTTACCGGCAGGGAGACGTTGATGACATTGAGCGTGAATTCCTCTTCGCCAGTAGCAGCCGTAACCCGTTGGGACAAACTCTGAGCCTTGACCTCAAAGAGACCTAGCCCACAGAGCAGCCCGCTGAAAAGTCCAAGCAGTGTCAAAAAAAGAAGACGGCGCATCAAAGTACCTCGTACCGGTCCCCGTGAGGGGAATTTGGTGAGATTGCCCCAAGGCTGGCGGCTAACCCATAATACGCTGCAAAGTTGTCTTGAGAAGCCATGAGTCACGAAAAAACCTCAAAGAAAACCCACAAGGGGGACACTTCCGCTTGTGGCTATGAGTCCAAGCTCGTCAATGGTATCCGGTGGCGGTAGGTGTGGTAAGTGTCGGAAAAGCGAGCACCGAAAAAAGACGTGGTCTTCAAAGCTAAGCCGAATTCGGGCAGCGGTTCAACGCTAGGTAAAGTGAAATTTCGTTTTACCAGCTTGTGCTGCTTTCTAAACCGAAGCACAATCACAAGCGCTATCACAAGCCGGCGGGGCAGGTTTTCCGGAATGATCCGGTTTGAATTGCTACCAAAACTTGCAATGTTGCCGTTTTCGTAGGCGTTTAGCTTCGGCTTTGCGCTGTCAACACCTTCCATACCTTGCTTTCTTGGTACTTCGATGAAGGGCACACTTTCACTGCTTACCTTTGCCGACATTATCCGCGACTTACACTTGACCCGGCGAACAGGCTTGTTGCGCCTGACTCGCAACCGTGAGCTACGCGCTGTCTTTGTCGAGCAGGGCGATTTGGTGTTTGCCCTCTCTAACCTGCCACACGAACGACTCGGTGATTTCCTGCTGGCGCGAGACCTCATTACCCGCGAACAGTATGAAGCCGCTGTTCAAAGGCCAAATGCCAAGCAGCGCTTTGGGCAAGTACTGGTTGAGATGGGTGTGATGCCACGCGAAGCCGTAGAAAAGCATGCACGCCAGCACCTCACTGAGATTATCCTGGCTGCCTTTGAATGGGAAAGTGGCGAGTTTGCTTTTGAGGAAGGCACCCGGGCTGCCCACGATGTCAAACTCGATCTGTTGACGCCAAACATCATCCTCATGGGCGTGCGCCGGATGACCAACGAAGAGATTATCCGGCGCTCACTTGGCCCGACCACCCAGGTTATCGAGCTATCTCCCGATGCCACCACCCAGCTTCAGCGTGCAACGCTCGATGGCACCGAGGGGTTTGTCCTGTCGCGGATAACCGGACCAATGACGATTGACGAGCTGGCCTTGGTAAGTGGCATCCCTGAGAGAACCATCCTACGGGTTGTCTACGGCTTGCTATGTGCCGGTATCCTGACAAGTAAGCACCCTCGCCCCACCATGGCCAACCCACAGCCAGCCCCACAACCGTCCGTTGCCAGCGCTCCACCTCAGGCGGCGTCGGCTACGGTTTCTTCCGCTACATCGGCTTCTACCACAGTTGAGTCTGAAACAATCAATCCCGACGAAGCGCGTCTCGACCTCCAACTTCTCCGGGAGTTTTTGTCTCTCAAAACCACGACCTACTACGACATGCTCAACGTAAGCCCGGCGGCAAGTGAGTCGGACATCAAGCGTGCATATTACCAGATGGCAAAAAAGTACCACCCTGACCGCTACCGTCCGTTGGGAATGCCGGACATTTTAGAAAATGCCGAATGGATTTTTGCCCGCATTAGCGAGGCTTATGAGAAGCTGCGCGATCCAGAGGTCCGGCGCCGGTATGATGAATTCATTGGGCTGGTTCCGGAAAGTACAGTGCAGACAGAAGCCAAGGTCGCTTCGGTCACAGCGCCGAGCGCACCGTCCACGCCACCGAGAACAACTGCTGGCACCAGCACCACTGGTTCGGGCACCTCTTCGGCATCGCCAATCGGCGGTAGTGCCGGAGCTTCCAGCCAGGGCTTGGGGCGGCAAACAGGGCAAGCAACGACTGGTTCTGTCTCCGCACCGGCCGAAACTGCAGCTGAAACGGCCGCGCGAAGTTATGAGATGGCCTGCGCCGCCATTGAACGCAAGGATTTTATTACAGCTATGACCTATCTTCGGGAAGCCGTCCGCCTGGCACCGGATGTCATCCGCTATCGCTCGCGCCTTGCATCGCTCTGCATGCAGAACCCAAAGTTGCGCAAGGAGGCCGAAGAACAACTTTTGGCAATTCTCAAGCTCGACGAAAACTACGTGGATGCGCGCCTAGCACTCGGGCACATGTATCATCAGGCAGGGATGGAAAAGTCGGCACGAAAGCAGTTCGAGGCGGTGTTAGCCATCCAACCTGACAATGCTATAGCCAAGCAAATGCTCTCGCTCATAAAACCGGCTACTGAAGGCAAGGCAGCACCAACACCTCCCCAACCACCCAGCAAGCCTCAGCCCCCAGCACCAAAGCCCCCTGAAAAGAGCAAAAAAACCGAGGAGCCCAAGAAAAGCCTGTTACAGCAAGATGTCGGCGAACTCCTCGGTAAGCTATTCAAACGCTAAACGGGTGGTGTTGGATGAAAGCCATGCTCTTAGCCGCAGGGTTTGGGACACGGCTCTTCCCGCTTACCCTAGACCGTCCCAAACCGGCTGTGCCAGTTTTAGGGCGCCCACTCATTACCTACAGCGTAGAGTACCTAGTCCGATCTGGTTGTTGCGAACTTGTCATCAACCTGCACTACAAAGGAGAGGCCATCAGAGCTGCCTTAGGTGATGGCGCTGCCTTCGGCTGCCGCATCGCCTACAGCTACGAATCAGATGAGATTCTCGGAACAGGCGGTGCGCTCGACCATGCCAGGCTGCTTCTCAATCCGACAGAAACCTTTGTCGTGATGAACGGTAAGCTTATCACCACGATTGATCTTCAGGCAGCATTGGCAACCCACCGCCGTCAACATGCACTGGCAACGTTGATTCTCAAGCCCAACTTGCACTGGGAGCCGTTTAGCATTGTTCAGGTAGATCACACAGGCGCTATTCGCGGCTTTGCGCCGCCATCTGCTGCTGTCCTGCCAAGTACGCCACCACTATTTTTTACGGGCATTCAAATCCTTGAACCGGAAATCTTCGACTACATACCCCGCGCTAGGTTCTCGCACACAACAACTGATGTCTATCCACGCGCCATTGCCGACGGACGGCGCGTGATTGCCCATATTGCTGCCCCCCATGAAGAGTGGTATGAGTTTAGTACCCTTGAACGATACCTTGATCTTTCGTGTCACTTGGCAGGCAATCCACAGGCCGTCATCTACGGTGAGCATTGCCATGTGGCGAACGACGCCCGTTTATCGCGTGCCGTGCTTTGGAATCACGTCACCATTGGTCCAAGAGCGGTGTTGCATGAAGTCATTGTCGGAGACGGCGTAACTATTCCAGGAAACACAACCTTGGCACGGGCAGCCGTTGTGCGAGCTGACCTGCTGGACGCATCTAAACGGGCAAGCTACACGGCCGAAGGAAAGGGACGGCAGATCGGGGAAAACTTTATCGTCCACTTTTGACGCCAGAGGCTTGGATGGCGGCTTTGGTTTTGGAAGGGCCAAGGCGGTGATAAAGGTGCCATGAAACGCCGTGAGTTTCTCCAACAGCTCACGCTCAGTTGTGGTGGGGGATTGTGCTTTGCAAAGGCCGGCCTTGCAGCGCTGGCTTTGCCGCGTCCGAAGGAGTGGGGTGAAGCGCCAGAGAAGCTCGAGCATGACATCCCACGCTTTCCCCGTGAGTTTCGCGGTGTCTGGGTAGCCACGGTTGAAAACATTGACTTTCCTTCGTCCCGCCGTCTGACCTCTGTAGAACAGCAGGCCGAGCTGGACGCCATTTTTGACCTAGCCCAGGCACTTGGCTTCAATGCGGTGATTTTCCAGGTCCGGCCAATGTGTGACGCGCTCTATGCAAGTCCCTACGAGCCGTGGTCGGAATATCTCTGCGGGGTGATGGGACGGCCGCCGGTCCCGTTCTACGATCCGCTGGCCTATGCCATTGAGGCTGCCCACGCGCGCGGCATGGAACTTCATGCGTGGTTTAATCCATTTCGAGCCCTGCACCGCGCCCGCCAAGGCGGAGTAGACCCGCAACATATTGCCCGCCGCCGCCCGGACCTGGCCAAACCATACGGGCGCTACCACTGGCTTGATCCTGGAGAGCCCGAAGCCCGCGCCCACTCGTGCCGGGTGATTTTGGATGTTGTTCAACGTTACGACATTGATGCTGTTCACTTTGACGACTACTTCTATCCGTACAAGGAACGGTTAGTCTCTGGCCACCTTATCCCTTTTCCTGATGACGACAGTTGGGCGCGGTATGGCCGGGGAAAGACCTGGCGGACGCGGGACGACTGGCGGCGGCACAACATCAATCAGTTTTTGGGCGAAGTGGCGGCTGGAATCCGCCGCCTCAAACCCTACGTCAAGTTCGGCATTAGTCCCTTTGGTATCTGGCAGCCCGATCACCCACCGGGTATTCAGGGCTTGAACTCCTACGCGGAGTTATGTTCGGACTCACGTCGGTGGTTGTTAGAGGGCCTGGTGGACTATCTGGCTCCGCAACTTTACTGGCCGATTGAGCGCGAACGGCAAAGCTACCTCCGGTTGCTTGAATGGTGGCTGGCACAGAATCGCCAGCGCCGGCACGTGTGGCCTGGTAGTGCAGCCTTCAAAGTTGCTGACGGCACGCCACGCGCTGTTCCAGCGCAGGAAATTGCAGCACAGGTCAAGCTTTCCCGGCAGCTCAATCGGCAGGGGGGCAACATTCACTTCAGTTTCCGCGTTTTTCGGCACAATCGGGGCGGGCTTTCGGATTTACTTCAACGGGAAGTGTATGCCGTTCCAGCACTGATTCCAGCCTCGCCGTGGCTTGATGCCACGGTCTTGCCAGCACCGCGTCTGGAAATCAGGATGGCACCGCAAACCGGTCATCTGGTCGCGGTCTGGCAAACTGCCGATACTTTACCGATTGCCCGCTGGTGCATTGCCATCCAGATAGGCGAAAGTTGGGAGCTACAAGCGCAGCCCAGTACGTGCCGTCATGTTACCCTTCCAGAATCCGCCCGCGCCATTGCCGTTTGGCCGGTTAGTCGTACTGGGATAGAGGGCCGGCGGGCAATCCAGTGGCGTATATAGCCCCTGCCAGTAGCTTAGATTTTTTGAAATTCTCTACGGTCCGCATGCAAAAAAATGCAAATCCTAAAGCCCTGTTGGGATAAATGTGTTGCGTTTTGACATAAGTTTTTGGCTTCTTGTTGTGTTGTTACGTGATTAAGCACAAATGGGGCTAAGCAACGAAGAAGGGAAACGATTTGTGACTTTTGGCACGATGCTTGCCTTATCTAGTGACGCCCTGTGGGCAACTTTACATGTGAGGAGTCAACGAAGTCTATGGATAGGCCTCGTTACGACAAAACATTCAATAACTTCCTCGTTGCTATCCTTTTTGTCCTGACCGGCTGGTTAGCGACACCCGGACTGGCACAGGTGACAAATGGGAACATTCGCGGGATTGTCCAAGATGCGACCGGCGCAGTGGTTGCCGGCGCCAAAATCACCCTGACAGACAAACAAACCAACAAGGTGATGACTGGACAATCAAATGACAGCGGCGAATTTTTGTTTGTCAACCTGCCGCCTGGACTCTACGAAATCAAAATCGAAGCAACAAACTTCACGACTTTGCTCCTGACAGGCGTGCGAGTTGAACTCAACCGTACGACCGACGTCCTCGCCAAGCTGGAAGCTGGCGGTACCACCGATGTCGTTGAAATTACGGCGACAGGTGTCGGCCTTGTGCAAACAAGTTCCAACGATCTGGCGCGTTCCTATGAAGCCCGCCAAGTCGTGGAGCTTGGGCAGACCACGGTTGCCGGCGGCATCTACAACCTTGCGCTGACCGTAGCCGGCGTGTCGAGTGGCGGCGGTTTGGGCGTCGGCACCGGCGGTTCGGTGGGAGGGCAGCGGCCCCGGAACAACAACTTCATGGTGGACGGCATTGACAACAACGATAAGTCGGTGACGGGTCCACAGATTTACATTTCCCCCGAAGCCGTTGCCGAATTCACGCTGCTGACCAATCAGTTTGGCGCTGAGTTTAGCCGGTCGAACGGCGGGCAGTTCATCACCGTCACGAAATCCGGCACGAATGCCTTTCACGGGACGGCCTATTTCTTCCTCCAGAACCGCAACCTCAATGCGCTGGGCGTCCGGGAGAAGGAACAGGGCATCACCCGTGACACCCAGCCGCGCTTTGACTACTCCCGCTATGGTGGGAATGTCGGCGGCCCGATTGTCAAAGACCGGCTGTTTTTCTTTACGCAGTACGAGGGCCAGCAAACGGGTTCGTCGGCAACGGCCGGTGGCATTATTGCACCGACCCAGGACGGTTACGCCTTGCTTAGCAGCATTCCCGGTCTTTCGGCGACCAATCTCAACGTGCTGCGCACCTATTTGCCAGCAGCACCCACGGCCGATCCAAGCCTGAGCGGCAGGCTGGTTGTTGCCGGGCGGAACATCCCCGTTGGGTTCGTGGCCATCCAGCGCCCGGCTTTCCGCAATCAGCGTAACTTTGTGTTCAATCTGGATTTTGTCCAAAGCGAACGCATGACGCACCGGACGCGCTTCATCTTCGACCGCATTCGCGCCATTGATACGGGAGCTGACTTGCCTGCCTTTTTCATATCCACTCCGACCGATGGGCGTCTGTTTTCGTACACCAACGTCTTTGCCATCCAGCCCAACCTGACCAACGAGTTTCGTTTCTCGTTCCGGCGGTCACGGAATGATGTTCCCGTGCCGGATATTCCTTATCCGGGGTTAGATAGTTTCCCCAACATCGAACTCAACGATCTGGGTGTCAACATTGGCCCTAACGGCGTTGCTCCGCAGTTCGGGATTGAAAACAACTACCAGCTTATCGAGAACCTGACCTGGACGGTGGGCAACCACACGCTCAAGTTTGGCATTGACACCCGGCGGCTGATTGCGCCGCAGTCGTTTGTCCAGCGGCAGCGTGGCGACTACTTCTATTTGAGGACTGAGT
>Ga0209750_1000184_pt1 | contig 35794 bp, 31 predicted proteins | sample YNPBryulayer2012_FD_185813 | JGI IMG/M metagenome (GOLD analysis project Ga0209750, IMG submission 185813) | Anoxygenic and chlorotrophic microbial mat microbial communities from Yellowstone National Park, USA - YNP Bryant MS upper layer 2012... ...
TGACCAGGGGGCAGCGGTGTATGCCCGCCTGCAGGCAGTGATCTCTACTTGTCGCAAACAGGGGCGCAACGTCTTCGCCACGCTGCGCGACCTCTTCGCCCGCCAGCCAGTCTCCCTACTTGCAGGCAGCTAGGCAGTTACGACAAGATTCTGATTTCGCCAGCAGATGCGCTATCTCGTCATTAACTTCTATTCGCCATTGAACCTGGGTGACCTCGCCATCCTAGAGCAGACGCTGTGGGTGATCATGCAAGCCGACCCACGGGCGACGTTCGATGTGTGTGTCAGCGACGATGCCTTCCTGCCGGACCTGCCGCGCGTGCGCTGGGTGCGCAACTGGAACTTCGTCTTGCGCGGCCCGAACCGCGCGCACGCCTTCATGGCGCTGCGGGCCGCCCACGCGCGCGCCGACCTGATCCTCAGCCTGGGGGGCGGCTATTTCTTCGTCCACGACCATCGCCCGGCCTCGGCCTGGGCCACGCTGGCGCTGGCCTACGCCCTGCGCTGGCGGAAGCCGGTGATCTGCCTGCCGCAATCCTTCGGCCCCTTTCGCCATGCTTACCAGGCCCGCCTGGCCGCTCGGCTGATGGCCCGCTGCGCGCAGGTGATGCTGCGCGATCCGGAGTCGCTGGCGCTCTACGCGCACCATGCGCCGCCGGCCCATCAGGCCCAGCACGTGCCGGACGTGGCCTTCACCCTGGCATTGCGCTGGCCGGGCCAGCCCGACGCCAAGCCCTGGCCCCCTCGCGTCGGCGCGACGGTGGTGGACTGGAGTCCAGTTGACCCGCAGTTGCGCAGCGCGCAGGCGCGTTACGAGCGGGGGATGGCCGACCTGCTGGCGCATGCCGTCGCTCGGCTCGGCGCCGAGGTCCGGTTGTTCGTTCAGTGCCAGAGCCGGCGGCGGCGCTTCGAGAGCGACCTGGCCGCCAGCCAGCGCGTCTGGGCACAGGCGCGCCAGGCGCTGCCGGCCGACCTGGCTGAGCGCGTGCAGATCGTGGACGACTTGCGCCGGCCGGAACAAGCCGCGGTCGCCTACGGTCAGATGAGCGCCTTCATCGCCACGCGCCTCCACTCGGCCATCATCGCCGCCAGCCAGGGTACACCCGTCCTGGCGATCGGTTACCAGCCCAAGACGCTGGCGGCCATGCGCCTGCTCGGCCAGGCCGAATACAGCTTCGACCTGCGCGCCCTGCCGGCCGACCTCGCGGCCAGGCTGGACGCGCTCTGGGCCGCGCGGGTGCGCCTGGGGACGCAGGCCGCACAGGCCGCGCAGCGGCTGGGACGAGCGTCAGCCGACGCGCTGCAGCGCACGATCGCGGCTCACCTATCCAGGTAGTCCACGCGCACCGCGCCCAGGTCGGTGACTGTATCCGCTGCGACCTGAATCACCCGCGCAGCGCCGTCCGGCCCGGCCAGCACCGAGGGAGTCTTGATCGAGGACGCATTGCCGACCACCAGCACGTATTCCCCCGGTTCGACGTCGGCGATGGCGAAGCGCCCATCGGCCTGGGTGATGCTGCGCGGGGCGGCGGCGACGTCGAGGGCGAAGATCCCCCTCTGGCCGCCGTCGAAGCGGTAGACCCGCGCCAGGTACACCGGCGTGTTGGCGACCGGCAGGCTGCCGGCCAGGTTGAACACCTGGCCGGCCACCGTCCCGCGACCGGCGGCTGCCTTCGCCGGCGGGCTGGCGCGCGCCGGAACCACCGTGACCGGCAGGGCAACTGTCTCTGCCTCCGGTGGCATGGGTGTGGGGGTCGCGGCTGCTGTGGGCGGCGGCAGCGGCCGCGCGCAGCCCGCGGCCAGCAGCCCAACCGCCCACCAAACAAGAAGCAGAAACCGTGATGGTGAGGACATGGCTGGCTAAGACAAAACTGGCACAGGGGCGATCCCCCTGTGCCAGTCAGTGGCTGCTTGCTGGGTGCGGTCTAGGGCAGCAGGATGGCGTTGAAGTCCTCAGTATGGATTTGAGCTGCTGGCGCAAAGTTGCGAACAACAGCAAGGAGGTTACTGCCCGACGGCCCTTGAATCACGGCTGAACCGATGAAAGAGGATGACACGCCAACAGCTGGTGAGCAGGTAAAGTTGGCGGGGAATGTATTTGCTGCGGTCGAGTTCAGCTTTGCCCCAACTGCCATCGCAACCACAGATGTGCAGTTCGCTGCCACAGTGCCGTTCTGGGCATAGTATGTCACCGTCAACTGGCCGGCAGGGATAGGAGCGCTGCCGATGTTCTGGATGGCGACGAACGAACTGAAGTCTGTACCGGGCGGGTCCGGGCTCCAGCGGATGTAGGGCAACGCCAGGCGGCTAGCGCCGCTGGCCTGGGCTAGGAAGGCGGTGGTGAAGCGTGGTTGAGTGGGAGGATCACTGGTCTGAGCAGCCTTGCCGACAGCTGCGATTGGTTGACTGGAGGAGGTAATGGTTGCTGCTCCGCTGTATTCGGCTGCGTTGTTAGTCTGGCATGGGTTAACACTCACCTTGGCCAGCGGCGGCAGGTTTTGTACGTTGGCCGACGGTGTAGTGCCTATTCCTGCAGCATACGTCACTGTTATCACAGTTGGGCTAGTGAAGGACAGGTTCTGAATGGCGAAGAAGGTGGTCTGGCTGCCGCTACCATAATTGCACAGCGCAGTTGGCATGTAGATAGTCTGCGCGCCGGCCGAGAGTGGGACGGCCTCGAAAGCGTAAGCACGGAAGCGGTCGGGCGAGCTGCCGGTGTCGTTGCGCCGCGTCTCGGAGATGCCGACGATGCGCGCCGGCGACCCATCGGAGACCTTGGTGGCTGTCACGACGACTGAACCGTTGAAAATGCTCGGGAAGCCTGCGCCGATGGTGGCCGCAGCGTTGGCTGCATCGAAGAACTTGGCGGTGTAGGCCTGCAGCACCAGCGTCGGCGTGATCACCGGATTACCGGCGGTGTCAATGAAGCGCGCGCGGATGTTGATGGCCTCGCTCTCGATGTTCTGCACGCTGAAGAGGCTGACCTCGTTGCCGACGTCGCGCAGGAAGGTGGTGAGGAACAAGTTGCTAGTGCCTTCGGCGCTGGTGAAGGCGTTGGACATCATGTGGCCGTAGCCGCTGGGCGGCACTTGCACCGAGGCAGCCACCACCGGCTGGTCGGCGCTGATGACCGCGCTGCCCTTCCAGCCGCTGCCCAGGCCGCTCAGCGTGCCGACGAGAATCTCGGTCGAGCCGTTGCTGTTCAGGTTGAGCGGGAAGTTGACGCTGTGGGGCATGCCCGATCCCAGTTCATCGAAGAAGTTGATAATGCCACTTGCGGGGTTCGGATTGGGGTTCTGCACGTAGATGCGGGTGGTGAACGTTTGGCTGGCGGACGGTGGTTGGGCCTGCGTCGTCCTCAGCGTGGACAGCGGCAGGGCCGAAGCAGCAGCGAGCAACGCTGCTAACGTGAAACGGGTAAAAGGTGTCCTGTTCATACACTTTCTCCTGCTGGTAGGATTGACTTACAGCGCCAATTATCAGGCCTTCGCTGCGCAGGAGCAATACCCCGTTTGGCTTATTTCTAGGTATACTGGCCTAGTTAGGATGAAGTATCGGCTGATCCAGCTATACCGCCGCTTGCGACCTAACGCCTCGCGCGTTCACCTCCGCCGCTTCCTGGCGCGGGCCGCGGCCAGCCATGCCCACCCAGCGACGGTCCTCGATGCCGGATCGGGCGAAGGGCGGTATGCCGAACTTTTCTCCGCCCACTGCTACCACGCGGTGGACCTTGCTTGGAACAAAGCCTTAAGTTATGTCGCTGACCTGCGGGCGCTCGCCGCCCGCGACGCGAGCTACGACCTGGTCATCTGCACCCAGGTGCTGGAGCACGTCGCCGATCCATCGGTGGTCCTGCGCGAGCTGTATCGCGTGCTCAAGCCTGGCGGCGGCCTCTGGCTCACCGCGCCGTTCTTCTTCGCCGAGCACATGCAGCCACATGATTACTACCGATACACGCGCTACGGCCTGGCCCATCTGCTGCGCCAGGCGGGCTTTCAGGTCGGCGCGATCCAGCCCTTGGAGGGCTACCTGGCGACGCTGGCCTATCAGTTGGAGACCGCCGCCCGCCACCTGCCGATCCTGCCCCGCCAGCCCAGCATCTTCGCCCTCCTCATCGCTGGGCTTTCCTTGCTTTTGAAACCTTTATTCTTGATGCTGTACCTTATTTTTGATTGTATTGATGCCATTTACAAGTTTGACGGAGCGTATAGCAAGAATTATGCAGTGATCGCGCATAAGCCGATCACTCAGGATGAGCCAAGCGCAAAGGCATAGGCCGCCATCAAGGCCTGATAATGCCGCGCCGGCGCGTAACGCGAGCAGGCCGTCTCGCGCGCAGCGCGACCCATGCGCGCGCGCAAGGAGGGCTGTTCCCACAGCGCCGCGACCGCCGCGGCCAGCTCATTTGGATCGTCGCTGGTCAGCAACAGCCCGTTCACTCCATGTTCAACCATCTCTTGAAGGCCGCCCCGCCGCATGACAATTACCGGCTTACCACAGGCGAACGCCTCCAGCACCACCTGCGGCGCGACATCGTGCCACAGCGAAGGCGCTACCAGGCAGCAGGATTCCGTCAGCTCAGCTCGCAGCGCAACATGGCCCAAATGGCCAGTGACGGCGACATTGGGCAAGCTGGCCGCGATGCGGCGGACCTCGGCCTCCAGCGTGCCGCTGCCGACAATGCGAAACGGGATATTGGGCAGCCGGCGCGCGGCTTCCAGCACGTTCAGCACGCCTTTATAGGCTTCCAGCCGGCCGGCAAATAACACGTGACGCCCTTCACTGCTCGCGCGCCAGGCGCCCAAGTCAACAAAGTTCGGCACCACGCGGATGCGGTTGGCAGGCATCCCACCCTCAACCAGCTTGTCGCGCAAAAAGTGCGATGGCGTCAGGAAGAGGCTGACGTGCCGTTCGTACACGCGGGTCAAGCGGTTGAGATAGGCCTCCAACGCGATCAGCGCGCTGCTGGCGCGGCCGTAGCTGCCACAATTGTGGATGATGGCGTGGTAGAAGCGCCCGCCTCGGCAGCGAAAGCACACCTCGCCGCTGGCCGGGAGGTAGCACTTGGCGTTGGGACACACCGGCTTGTAGTCGTGGATCGTCTGCACGACTGGGACGCGGGCGGCGCGCAACGCATACAGGATCGAAGGCGTGATCTGGTGATAGACGTGATGGACGTGCGCGATGTCCGGCTTGGCGTCTCGAATCAACTGGCGGATCCTGCGCTGCGCTTCGATTGAGTAAAGCGCGCGCGCGGCCGCGCGCAGGCGCGCGGCCAGCGAACGATCAGCGTAATCCACGCGCGACACGAAGTAACGCGCCCAGGGCGTCTCGATATTGCGCGGGTGATGCATGCCGAACAGCACCACGCGATGCCCTTGCGACTCGAGCAGGGTCTTCTCGGCGAAGACCACGCTCTCCACCCCGCCAAAGGGGAAGAGGAACTTGTTGACGAGCAGGATGGTGAGCGGTCGTTCGCCGACCACGACCGACGGGGAGATGCTCAGTTGGTTTGCAGCGCCGGTCATCTCCCAAAGAAAGCTGCGCACGCCGAGGTAGCCAACAGGGTAAGCCCGGCCATTCCTCCGCCGAGCACAGCCACAGCCAGCCATGTCCAGCGGCTAGGCCATGAACCAACCCAGCCGATGGCCATAACGCACGCCAATAACGGCATGGCGCTGAACAGGTATCGCCCTTGAGGCAACCAGGCGCGAGTTGCGGCGAACACCAGCAAAGGCATGAAAGACTGGGCCACAGCGAGCGCCACGCCAATCAGGAACAGAGCAGCCAGGCCGCCGGCACGCTGACCTCGCCGCGTGATCTGCACAACAACGCTGACAATGCCAAGCCCGACCAGCGCTGGCAATACCACGTAGGCCCACGGCGGCAGGTCGGGATTGCGCGCACGCGCGAAGATCCCGAATCGCCCCCAGAACGTCCAATTGAATAGCCGCACGGCCGGCTCCAGAAGGGCTGGCAAGGCAGCGAGGTTGTTGCGGTAGTCGCGGATCAACCGCTCAGCGTGCGAGCCGACGCCAAGCCCGTGCCCGATGCGGCTGATGACCTCGGCCAGCAGCCGGCGCGGCTCCTCGGCGGAGCCGTTGGGCAAAGGCAGAGAACGGCCAGCGTCCGTCCAAACGCTCAAGTCATCCAGATACACCGGCGCACTGGATAAGCCAACAATGATGAAGTTAAGCCGATAGGTCGTCCGAGTCAAGGGATGCGTCACGCTCACCAACTGCCAGCGCTCCGGCATAGCGTCGAACTCCACCTGAGACACACGCTGATCGTTGTCCTCAATGCGCAGCGCGCCACGGCTACCGACCGAACCCTTGACCCAGGCCGACCAGGTAATAGCTGTGTCTGAGCTAGGTAAACCAATAGGAATTTGAAGAGGAGCATAAGGGCGCAGCGTGGTTGGGGGCGCGCCTGCGCTGCGCGCAATTACGAAAGCACGCTCGCCTGAACGCGCATGCCGATTCGTCCAAGCAGGGCCGCTGCTATCAGAGAGCCAATTGTTCGGCACATGCGCCGGCAGCGCATAGAGCGCACCGCCAGCGATGGAGAGCGCAACGGCTACCCCGCCAGCGATAGCCAGCATACGCCGGCGGGGGATGCTCACGCGCTGCACCCACCACACGCCCAGCACCAGCGGCGCCCACAGCACCAAAAAGACCGCCGTGCGCTTGGCGTAGATCGCCAGAATCGTTAGGGCCAATATCAACAGCAGGCGCGGCCAGGGATAGCCCCGCCGCCAGCCGCGCGCCACCTGCCACGTCAGCACCGAGGCAAACAGCATCACCCCGTTGTCGTTGTTCAGCCCGCTGCCGATGTAGACGAACATCGGCTGAAGGACGCTGAACAGGCCGGCCGCAATCACCGCCGGCCAGCGCCAGGCAAACAGCTCGCCGGCGGTCAGGACGATGAACATCACCCCCAGCGCAAAGATGACCCGCGAGGCAAGCCGCAGCGCGCGCAACTGGTCATCTATTGGCCGATCCATGACCAGCATCTGAACTGGGGCCAGCAGCGCGTAATAGACCGGCGTCGGGTTCTGTAACTGGCTAAAGGCGCCCACGAACGCATCGCCAACCACCGCCGTGTCTGGGATCGGCCCGCCAGAGGTCCAGCCGCCGGGCAGGATGCGTGTTGGCGGCTGCTCTGGCCGCCGGTAGCCCAGGTACTCCCAGTAGTTGTTCTCCCACATTGAGCGCAGCATCGCCGCCTGTAAGGCTGGGTCGGCGTCGGCGGGCGTCGGCCGCCGGCCCAGCCGAGTCAGCAGGTGGACGTACTCGAAGTGCGCCGCCTCGTCCGGGATCTGCCAGAGCGGGATGATCTGCCCCCAAAGGTTAGCGTGGATGAAGGCGGCCAGCGCAAAGGCCAGCGCGACCAGCGCGCGCACCCGGCGGGTGGGCGGGGATGAGGAGGCTGGCGAAGCGTCGTTCATGCTTGGTCGGGCATGCGCTTGAAAGCGCTGCTTAAGCATACCGCAGCCTGATAGCGACCCCGCAGCGCTTCAGCCGGCCACGAGTTTAGATTCTTCGCTTCTCTCAGAATGACAAGGGGGAGGCAGTGTGATAGGGTGGGGCGTGCGAAGTTCTACCCTAGCGCGGCCTTGCGCGGTGCGCCGCCGGCGCGAGGATAGAGCTTCGGCGTGGGGGCGACCTTGTGCACCAGGATCAGCGCACGCTGGTCGGCGCGGTCGGGCAGGTGCACGGGGTGGACCTGGGGGGGCGCGCCGCCCAGTTTGGCGATCGCGCCGGCCGCTTCTGCCGCCTCGCGCTGCGCCTCGCTCCCTTTCATGGCGATGCACAGCCCGCCCACGCGCGCCAGCGGCAGCAGGTACTCGGCCAGGGTGGGCATCGGCGCGACCGCTCGCGCGATGACGACGTCGTAGCGCTCGCGGTGCGCGCGCTGATGGCCGGCTTCTTCGGCCCGCGCGTGGATCGCGCGGATGTCCGCCAGCGCCAGCGCGGCGATGGCCTGCTGGCAAAAGCGCACCTTCTTGGCTGTGCCGTCCATCAGCGTGACCTCCAGCTCCGGCATGGCGATCTTGAGCGGGATGCCGGGGAAGCCGGCGCCGCTGCCCACGTCAATCAGCGTCAGGCGCGCGCCAGGCGCGCCCTGCGCCGAGCGGATGAAGGGCAGCGGGGTGAGCGAGTCCATGAAGTGGAGCGCCAGGATGTCCTCATCGGCGGTGATCGCCGTCAGGTTGAAGCGCGCGTTGGCCTCGAGCAGCAGATGGCGAAGGCGGAGCAGCTTCTCGGCCTGCTCGTCGTCCAGCGTCAGGCCGATCGCCGTCGCCGCAGCGCGGATCGCCGCTTTGGTCATCGGGCGCGATGAGGCTGCCACGTGACACGCTCCCCCGTTCAGATGCTCTGAGGTCCATTCACAGCCATGGGCAAACCCTTGGGTGGGCGACGGCACTGCCGTCGCCCACCCTCTGAACAAACTCACCCTCACCGGCAGCATAGCCTGGTTGAGGGTTGCCCCGATGAGTGAATGCACCTGCGCTCCGCTTACAATCTTGGCTGCTGATGGTCATCGTTGGTCGTCGGCAGGATTGGACAAAGCGTATAGAGGAGTTTCGCCGTGTTAAACAAAAGGACGATCCGTGATTTCGATTCGCTCAAGGGCAAGCGCGTGCTGATGCGGGTTGATTTTAACGTGCCGTTGCAGGACGGCGTGATCAGCGACGATACGCGCATCCGTGCTGCGCTGCCCACGATCCAGTTCGCGCTCGATCAGGGCGCGTCGGTGGTGCTGATGTCACACCTGGGCCGGCCGAAGGGCAAAGACCCCTCGCAGAGCCTGCGCCCCGTCGCCCAACGGCTGGGCGAGCTGCTCGGACGGCCGGTGCGCTTTGCCGAGGACTGCGTCGGCCCGGAGGTCGAGGCGCAGGCCAAGGCGCTCCAGCCGGGCGAGGTGCTGCTGCTGGAGAACCTGCGCTTCCACAAGGAGGAGGAGAAGAACGACCCTGAGTTCGCCAAGCAGTTGGCTGCGCTGGGCGATCTCTACGTCAACGACGCCTTCGGCAGCGCCCATCGCGCGCACGCTTCGGTGGAAGCGGTGGCCCACTTTCTGCCCGCCGCAGCCGGCTTCTTGATGGAGAAGGAAATTCACTTCCTCGGCAAGGTGCTCAACGACCCGGAGCGCCCGCTCGTCGTCCTGCTGGGCGGGGCGAAGATCAGCGACAAGCTGCCGGTGATCAACAACCTGATGAACCTGGCCGACAAGATCATGATCGGCGGCGGCATGGCCAACACCTTCCTCAAGGCTGAAGGGTATGAGCTGGGCGACTCGCTCGTCGAGGACAGCGTGGTTGAGCAGGCCCGCGAGCTGCTGTTGTGCTGCAGCGGCAAGCTGATGTTGCCGGTTGACGTGGTGGTCGCCGATGCGTTCAGCAACGATGCCAATACCCAGACGGTGACGGTTGGCCAGATCAAGCCCGGCTGGCGCGCGATGGACATCGGCCCGCACACCGTGGAGAAATATCGCAATCAGCTCCAGAACGCGCGGATGATCGTCTGGAACGGCCCGATGGGCGTGTTTGAGTTCCCGAAGTTCGCCGTCGGCACGCGCGAACTCGCCAAGGCCGTTGCTGAGTCGAACGCGATCAGCATCGTCGGCGGCGGCGACTCGGTGGCAGCGATCGAGCAAACCGGCTTGGCCGACCGCATCACCCACATCAGCACCGGCGGCGGGGCCTCGCTGGAGTTCCTGGAAGGCAAGATGCTGCCGGGCATCGCGGCCTTGCCGGACAAATAGCCCACGGCGGGTGCGGGAAGCTGCCGGGGTTACGAGTCGCTCACGATAATCCCGCCGCCGATGACTTCATCGCCGGCGTAGCACACCAGCCCTTGTCCCGGCGTCACGTCGCGCTGCGGCTCATCGAACGCGAAGGCCGCGCCGCCGTCGGGGTCGGGATATAGCCAGCCGGCGGCTTCCCGCGCCTTGTAGCGGATCTTCGTGCTGCACCGCAGCGGCCCAGCGGGCGGCTCGCCGCTGACGTAGTGCATGGCGCGCACCCGCGCGCGGCGCGCGCCAAGCTCCTCGGCGCTGCCGACGATCAGCGCGTTGTTCGCGCGGTCCAGGCGGATGACGTAGAGCGGCTCGGCCTGCGCGCTGCGCGTCGTCAGGCGTAGCCCCCTGCGCTGACCGATGGTGTAAAAGGGCAGGCCCTCGTGCTGGCCGATCACCTCGCCGCGCGTGTTCATGATCGGGCCAGGCCGAGCGACCTCTGGGGCGTGCCGAACGAGAAATCCTCTGTAGTCACCCTGGGTCAGGAAGCACAAATCCTGGCTCTCGGCGCGCTCGGCGGTCGGCAGGCCAAAGTCGCGCGCTATGGCGCGAACTTCCTCTTTTGTATAGTCGCCGACCGGGAACATGGCGTGGGCAAGCTCGCGCTGGCCCAGCACGTGCAAGACATAGCTCTGATCCTTCTTCTCGTCCTTGCCGCGCAACAGGCAAAAGCGCCCATCCGCCTTGCGCGCCACGCGCGCGTAGTGGCCGGTGGCCAGGTACTCCGCGCCCAGCGCCAGCGCTTTTTGAAGCAAGAAGCCGAAGCGGATGGAGCGGTTGCAGTTGAAGCAAGGGTTGGGCGTGGTGGCTTCCGCGTAAGCGGCCACCCAGGGGTCAACCACGCGCTGCTTAAAGATGCCCTCGGCGTGAATATCGTAGAACGGGATGTCGAGCAGGCGCGCGATGGCCCGCGCGTCGGCCACAGCCTCCGGCGTGCAGCAGCGGTTGACGTTGGTAGCCGCGTCCGCGCCGGCTTGATCGGCCCACAGGCGCAGCATGATGCCGATCACCTCGTAGCCCTGGCGAACCAGGAGGGCCGCCGCGACCGACGAGTCCACGCCGCCGCTCATGGCCACCACGACGCGCGTCTTAGCCATCGCTCAACCCATAGCGACGCACGCGCTCAACGCAGCGCGGCAACACGTCGAGCAGGGCGTCAATGTCCTCTGGACGGGTATCGTAACCGAGGGAGACGCGCAGGCTGCCCAACGCCCAGGCCGGCGGAATCCCCATCGCCAGCAACACCGGCGACGGCTCGGGATTACCGCTGGTGCAGGCCGAGCCGGTGCTGACGGCGAACCCTTCCACGTCCAGCGCCATCAGCAGCGATTCGCCATCCACGTCCTTGAAGACGAAGCTGGCCAGATGGGGCAGCCGGTCGGTCGGGTGGCCGGTCAAGCGCGCGTCGGGCACGCGGTCAAGCACGCCGGTGATCAGCCGGTCGCGTAGGGCAGCCAGGCGGGCGGACTGCGCCTCGCGCTGGTGGGAAACGTACTTCATCGCAGCCGCGCTGCCTACCGCGCCCGCCACGTTCACCGTCCCTGGCCGGCGGCCGCGCTCTTGTCCTCCGCCGGTGATCGGCGGGATGTAGGGCGTGCCCTCGCGCAGGTAGAGCACGCCGACGCCCTTCGGGCCGTAGAACTTGTGCGAGGACAGCGCCAGCGAGTCTACGTTGAGCGCGTTCACGTCGAGCGGCAGATAGGCCGGCGCCTGCACCGCGTCGCTATGAAAAGGGATGCCGCGCTCGCGGCAAAGCGCGCCGATCTCGCGGACCGGCTGGAGGGTGCCGACCTCGTTATTGGCCAACATCACGCTGACAAGGACCGTATCGGGGCGGATGGCGCGCCGCACATCATCGGGATCCACGCGCCCGCAGCCATCCACCGGCAGGAACGTGAGGTCGAAGCCGAACAGATCCTTGAGCTGCTGAGCGGTGGCCGCGACGGCCTGATGCTCAATCGGCGTGGTGATGATATGGCCTGGTTCGCGCTTGCCGGTGCGCCGCATGGCCAAGGCGACCCCTCTCAGGGCCAGGTTGTCCGCTTCGCTGCCGCAGCCGGTGAATATGACCTCGCCGGCGCGCGCGCCGATGGCGCAGCCCAGCACAGCATGGGCTTCGTCCAGCGCGGCGGCTGCTTCGCGCCCGAAGTGATGGAGCGACGCTGCGTTCCCGAACACCTCGCGCCAATATGGTCGCATCGCCGCCTCTACCTCGGGGGCAACCGGCGTGGTCGCCGCGTGGTCCAGGTACACTAACCTGCGGCCCGTATTCACGGACACGATTCTAAGTCCCTAAGGTGAGGATCAGGTGACAATCCCCCGCTCGGTGACGATCTTGGGCGTGCGCGTGGACGACGTGACCTACGACGAGGCCGTGACAATGGCCGAGGCGTTGATTGACCGCGGGGGCGCGCACCAGTTTGCCACGGTGAACCCCGAGTTCATCATGGCCGCGCAGCGCGACGAGGACTTTCGGACCGTTTTGGCGCACACGGCGCTGAACGTGCCGGACGGCATCGGGGTGGTGTGGGCGGCGCGGCGGCGCGGGGTGTGGCTGCGGGAGCGGGTGGCGGGCGTGGACCTGATGCAGGCCCTTTGCGCGCTGGCCTCCCGCCGGCGGTGGCGGGTCTTCTTCTTAGGGGCGCAGCCCGGCGTGGCCGAACTCACCGCCGCCCAGATGGTGATGCGGTATCCGGGATTGACCGTCGCCGGCACGTATGCTGGCACGCCGCAGCGCGAGGAAGAGCTGGCGATCGCGGCGCGGGTGCGCGCCGGGCGTCCTCAACTTCTCTTCGTCGCTTATGGCGCGCCCGCGCAAGATAAATGGCTGTTTCGCAATCTGCCTCTCCTCCTGCCAACGGCAGATGCCCGCCCCGGCCTTTTGGGGATGGGCGTCGGCGGCGCGTTTGATTTCATCGCTGGCGTGCAAAAGCGCGCCCCGCGGTGGCTCCAGCGCGCCCACCTAGAGTGGCTGTATCGCCTGATTCGCCAGCCCTGGCGCTGGCGCCGGCAGACTGCGCTGCTGCGCTTCGCCGTGTCCGCGATGCTAGAATCGCGCTGATGGTTGGGCAGAACCAGGCGACGGCCCAAACCACGCCGCGCGACCCGCGCCCGGATGAACTCATCAACCGCCTGCGCCAGGCCGGCCTGCTGGCCAGGCTCTCGCCGGACGACCTGCGCGCCGTGTTGGCGCTTGTGCGGGTGCGCTCGCTGCTGGCCGGCGAAGTCCTGGTGACCGCCGGCTCATCGGACACCAACCTCTATTTATTGCGAAGGGGCGAGCTGTTCGTGCGCATGCCGAGCAAGGACAATCGCGATCCGATTGTCCGGACGGCTCAGCCGGGCGACATGCTCAACGAGCTGGCCTTCATTAGCGGTCACCCCAGCGAGGCCACCGTCGAGGCTGTGACGCCGGCGCAGGTGTGGTACATCCCGCGCGACGACTTTCAGAAGCTGCTTCGGCAGCGCCCCGCCATGCGCGGCGCGCTGACCTACAACGCCGAGAATCAGAAATATGTCGCCCAGCGCAAGCGCTTCGACACCCAGCGCCCTGGTGAGGTCGTGCTGTGGTTCTCTCGTCGGCACTGGTGGGTGTTTGCGCGCCGGCTGGGCTTGCCGATGGCCCTCCTCGTCTTCTCGTTGGGTCTGTGGGTCATCTCGTTCCAACAGCCGATCATCAGCGCCTTTGTGCCGGTGCTCTCCGTGGGGGGCCTGTTCATCGCGCTGCTCATCTTTCTGTGGCTGCTGGTGGACTGGCTGAACGACTACTACGTGATCACCGACCAGCGCCTCGTCCATCGCGAGCGCATCCTCACCCTCTACGACGCGCAGGAAGAAGCGCCGCTGGCGATGGTGCAAAACGTCACGGTCAACCGCCCGAGCGCCCTCAGCTCGCTATTCGATATCGGCGATATCCTCATAGAGACGATGGGCGCGCAGGCGAACATTCGGTTTGATTGGGTGAGCCAGCCGGATCGGGTTGCATCGCTCATCCTTGAGCAACAGGCCCGCGCGCGCGCCGAGAAGCTCGCCATAGACCGCGCAAAGATTCGCACCGAACTGCGCCGCGAGCTGGGGATATTGCCGCGCTCGCCGGCGCCGGAAGCGCCAAAAGTGGCCACCCGCAAAACGCCCGGCGCATGGCTGGCGAGACAACGCGCGCTGCTGCGCAACCTGCGCAATGAACTGTTGCCCCGCATGCGGTTGGTGCGCGACGGCAACGTGGTCGTCTATCGCAAGCACTGGCTGGTGCTCGTGCGCGCGATCCTGCTGCCGGCGCTCCTGTTGCTCCTTTACGTCGTTGTCTTGGCCATCATCGCCATCTTTACGACGAGCCTTCGCCAACTGCTGTTTGGCACGCCGGCTGTGCTGCTCGTCGCGCTGGTGGGGTTTGGCCTGCTGCTGCGGCTGATCTGGCTATACGAGGACTGGCGCAACGATTTATATATGATCAGCAAAGACCAGGTCATAGACTACGAGCGCACCCCGTTCGGGCTGGGCGGCACGTCGCAGCGCGCGGCCAGCCTGAGCAACATCCAGAACGTCAGCGCGACGACGAAGGGCTTGCTGGATAACTTGTTCAACATCGGCGACGTGATCATCCGCACGGCCGGCGTGGAGAACGAGTTGTCCTTCCTGCGCGTGTGGAACCCCAGGGGCGTGCAGCGCGAGCTGTTGATGCGCATCGAGGCCCATCGGATCGCCAAACAGGAAGAGGAGGCCAGCCGGCGCTGGCAAGAGCTGGCGACCCTCATTGGCATATATGACGAGCTGAAACAGATTCACTCCTCCCCGCGCACCTTATGATCCTGCCCATCTATGATCAGGACCATCAGAAAGATCGGCGACCCCATCCTGCGCAAGAAAGCGAAGAAAGTCGAGAAGATCACCCGCGACACGCTGAAACTGATAGATGACATGGTGGAGACGATGCACCATGCGCACGGCCAAGGGCTGGCCGCGCCACAGGTCGGCGTCTCCCAGCGCATCGCCGTCGTGGAAGTGCCGAAGGCCGACGACATCCCCGGCAGCGGCGTGCTTTACACGTTGATTAACCCGGAAGTCATCAAGCAATCTGAGGAAACGTGGGAATATCCGGAGGGTTGCCTATCCATCCCCGGCTGGCGCGGCGATGTGGCTCGCCCCTATCGGATTGTGGTGCGCGCCCTCGACCGCCATGGCAACCGCGTGAAGTATGAGGTGGAGGGCCACGTCGCGCGCGCGTTCCTCCACGAGATCGATCACCTGGACGGCGTGCTTTACATAGATAAGCTGGTCTCCCCCGACCGCGTGTGGCGGGTCAACGAGGAGCCGCTTGAGCATCCCGCATGACGCGCGTCCATGTTTACGCCACGGCCGATGGCTTTGCGGCGTTGGCCGGCCAGTGGAACGCCCTGCTCCAGCGCTCGGCAGCCGATACCCTCTTCCTCACCCACGAGTGGCAAAGCGTCTGGTGGCGCGAGCTGGGCGATGGCGAGCTGCGCATCTTGGCGATCTGCGACGACGACGGCGCGTTGATCGGTCTGGCTCCGCTCTTCTTTGCCCCCGGCCCGTCGGGCACGGTAGAAGTCGCGCTGGTGGGGTGCAAAGAAGTGTCGGATTACCTCGACTTCATCTGCGCCCGCGGCCACGAGCCGGCCTGTCTGCGCGCCGTGGTGGACTTCTTGAAGAGCAGCGACGCCCCGGCCTGGCAATCGCTGGCCCTGTGCAATATCGTAGAGACCTCGCCGACGTTGGCCCTCCTGCCTGAGATGCTGCGCGCTGAGGGCTGGCACCCCCAGGTCGCTTTTGAGGATACCTGCCCCAGGATCGCGCTGCCCGAATCCTTCGACGCTTATTTGGCCAGCCTGGACGGCAAAGAGCGTCGCGAGCTGCAGCGCAAGCTGCGCCGCGCCAGCGAGGAGGTGGCGATCACCTTTACCACCGAGGCACACGCGCTGGCGCGAGATGTGGATGACTTCATCGTGCTGATGAAAGCGTCAGCGCCGGAGAAGGCGGCATTTATGACCCCGCGCATGGCGCGCTTCTTTCACGCCATCGCACAAGCGATGTTCGACGTCGGCCGGCTGCAATTGGCCTTCCTGGAGGTGGCCGGCGCCCGCGCCGCGGCTTACATGAACTTCCTCTACAACGACGCCGTGCTGGTTTACAACTCCGGGCTAGATCCGACCAGATACGCCTACCTCAGCCCAGGCCAAGTGTTGATCGCACGCCTGATCGAGAAGGCCATCCTCGATGGCCGGCGCGTCTTCGACTTCCTCCAGGGCAACGAGGAATACAAATACAAGCTGGGCGGCAAAGACGTTTCGCTATATACTCTCTCTGCGCAGCGGGGCTGAGTAAGCCCGCGCGAAGATGAGCAATGGGGATCGCGGCGTTTCTCTTCCTAATGGCAGCGCTGCTCGTGCTGGTGAGCGCGATCGTGTTCGTGGCCTTGCCGCTGTTCGCCCTCTATCGCTGGCGTGAGCGGCGTGTCCCATCCGGCATATCGGAGGCGCAGTATGTAGAGGACGCGCGCCGGCTGGCGGAGGAAATTCGGGGGGTGTTGGCCAGCAGCGCGATCCCCGCCGGGCAACGATCCGAGCTGCTGCGCCAGCTCCAGCGCGTTCCGGAGAACATCAGCGGCGCCCTCGGCAAGCTCCAGCGCCTGCGCCGCGTGAAGAAGATCGCCCAGCGCTCAGAGGGCGCAGGCGCAGTGCTCCAGGAGATCGCTCGCTTGGAGGCGCAGATCCTGGCCGAGCTGCGCAGGACGCATCAGACCTTGTTGGAGATGCCCGTGGCGCTGATGAAGCTGGACCTGGCTCGCGGCGACCGAGATTTCCAACGCATGGTCGCTGCGCTGGACGAGGCCAATCGGCGCTTGTATGACCTGGCGGAGAGCTACGAGGAGTTGCGCGGACATCGGGCCTGGAGCGCGCCGAACTAATTCAACTTTTGTGAGGAAGCTGCGCAGCGTGCGTTCACAGCGACTCAGGGGTGGGCGACGGCGCTGCCGTCGCCCACCCTCTATTCACCGGCAGCGCAGCCTGGTGGGGAGCTGATCATCTTGATGCGTGCGCCTGTCGCAATGCGCCGCCGCCTCTCAACCCCGATTTGACATCCAAATGTCCGGAGCATCGCGCTTGTTATCACCTTATCGCCTCACCTGTGAATATCGCCAGAACCCACTTGGCTTGGGCGTGCGCCAGCCGCGCTTGAGCTGGCAGTTGCGCGCCGACGACGGCGCGCGCGGCGCTGCGCAGTCGGCGTATCAGCTCGTCGTCGCCGCCGATCTGTCGTGCGAGCGCAGCGTCCTCTGGGACACCGGCAAAGTGCATTCCGACCAGTCCGTGCACGTGCGCTATGAAGGGCCGCCGTTGCGCTCGACCCAGCGCTGCTACTGGCGCGTGCGCGTCTGGGACGAAGCCGGCCGGCCCTCTGATTGGAGCGAGATCGCCTGGTGGGAGATGGGCCTGCTGACGGTGGACGATTGGCAGGCCGAGTGGATCACGCCGGACTGGGACGACGCCGAGGATGAGGCGCGCCCCGCGCCCTTCCTGCGCTACACCTTCACTGTGGATGGCGAGGTGCGCGCCGCCCGCCTCTACGCCACCAGCCTAGGGCTATACGAGCTGTATCTCAACGGCCAGCGAGTGGGCGACGCCGTGCTCACGCCCGGCTGGACCAGCTATCGCAAGCGGCTCCAGTACCAGACCTACGATGTCACCGAGCTCGTGCGCGCCGGCGCGAACGCCATCGGCGCGATCTTGGGCGATGGCTGGTATCGCGGTCACCTCGGTTTCTCTGGCCGGCGACGCAATCACTACGGCGACCGCCTGGCGCTGCTGGCCCAGCTCCACGTTGACCTCGCGGACGGCCGGCGCCTGATCGTCACCAGCAACGCCGGCTGGCGCGCCTCGCTCGGCCCGCTCCGCATGGCCGAGCTATACCACGGCGAGACCTACGACGCGCGGCTGGAACAGGATGGATGGGCGACTCCAGATTTCGACGACCGCGACTGGCGCGCCGTGCGCAGCTTGAACCAGCCTAAAGATATCTTGGTCGCCCAGGAAGGTCCTCTGGTGCGGCAGCAGGATTGCCTGGCGCCTGTGTGCGTGTTCGCTGCGCCGAACGGTGAGGTGATCGCCGACTTCGGCCAGAACATGGTCGGCTGGGTGCGCTTCAAGGTGCGCGGGCCGGCGGGGACGACCGTGACGCTGCGCCACGCCGAAGTCCTCGACGCGGAGGGCAACCTGTACGTCGCCAACCTGCGCGCGGCCAAACAGACGGTGCAGTACACGCTGAGGGGGGATGGCGAGGAGGTCTACGAGCCGCGCTTCACCTTCATGGGCTTTCGCTACGTGGGCGTCCGCGGCTGGCCGGGCGAGCTGCGCCCGGAGGACCTCACCGGCGTCGTGGTGCATTCGGACATGCCGCCTGCCGGCGAGTTCGCCTGCGACAACCCGCTCATCAACCAGCTCCAGCACAACATCGTGTGGGGACAAAAGGGCAACTTCGTGGACGTGCCGACCGATTGTCCGCAGCGCGACGAGCGCCTGGGATGGACGGGCGATGCGCAGGTCTTCATCCGTACGGCCTGTCTCAATCGCCACGTTGCCCTCTTCTTCGCCAAGTGGCTCAGGGACCTGGCCGCCGATCAATATCCGGATGGGCGCGTGCCCTTCGTCGTGCCCGACATCCTCAGCCACGGCAGTGCCGCCTCCGCCGGCTGGGGGGATGCCGCCGTGATCTGTCCCTGGACGCTCTACTTATGCTACGGTGACACAGAGATCCTCGCCGAGCAATATGAAAGCATGGCCCGCTGGGTGGACTTCGTGTGCCGCCAGGCCGGCGAGCGCTTCCTCTGGACGAGCGGCTTTCACTTTGGCGATTGGCTGGACTATCGCGGGCCGAACCCCTTGCTGCCGGCGCCGGCGACCAACACGGAGTTGATCGCCACGGCGTTCTTCGCCCACTGCGCCGACCTGATGTACCGCACCGCCCGCGCCCTAGGCAAGACAGATGACGCGCAGGCCTACGCGGCGTTGTACGAACGGGTGAAAGCGGCGTTTAACGCCGAGTTCGTCTCGCCGCGCGGGCGCGTCGGCCCCGGCACGCAGACGGCGTATGTTTTGGCGCTGCACTTCGACCTGCTGCCGGAGCGCCTGCGCCCCCTGGCCGCCCAACGCTTGGCCGAGGCCGTGCGCGACGCCGATTACCACCCTACCACCGGCTTCCTCGGCACGCCTTACCTGTGCCATGTGCTCAGCCGCTTTGGTTATACCGACCTTGCGTATGAGCTGCTCAATCAGGAAGGCTATCCATCGTGGCTCTACCCCGTGAAGCGGGGCGCGACCACCATCTGGGAACGATGGGACGGCATCAAACCCGACGGGGGCTTCCAGGATCCCGGGATGAACTCGTTCAACCACTATGCGTTCGGCGCGATCGGGGATTGGCTGTATCGCGTGGTAGCGGGGATTGAGATTGACCCAGAAGCGCCCGGCTATCGTCACGTCATCATTCGGCCTCAACCGGGCGGTGGCTTGAGCCGGGTCCAGGCAGCGCTGGAGTCGCCCTATGGCCGGCTCAGCGTCGCGTGGGCGTTGGACGAGGAAGGCTTCCGACTCCGGCTCAGCATCCCGCCCAACGCGCGGGCGACGGTGTATTTGCCGGCGAGCAAAGCCGCGCAGGTGACCGAAACAGGCCGACCGTTGCGGCCTGCGCCGCTCGTCCGCCCAAAGCGCGGTGTAGCGGTCGTCGAGGTCGGCTCCGGTGATTACGACTTTCACTCGACCGGCCTGACGCTCGGCCAAGTCATGGCCCGCGTGCGCCATGTGGCCGGCCGGCTGGATCGCGGCAGCGTCGTGCGCGACCTGCTCGCAAATCCCGCAGCGCGCGCAGTGCTCCTGCGTCATCTGAGCGAGGCCGAGCTGAGCCGGCTGAGCCTTGACAGCTCGCTGGAGGCCGCGCTGCAGCGCATTGGCCGAGCGGAGCTGATTCAGACAATCGAGAGTGAGCTGCTTACTCGCTCACCACGCGCCTGACATACACGCGCCGATGACGGCTTGGCCGAGGGCCAGGCCACCGTCGTTTGGCGGGACCGCTTGATGAGTGAGCACGCGAAAGCCGGCGGCCTGGAGCTGGGCGCGCGCCTGCCTGAGCAAGGTCACGTTTTGGAAGACGCCCCCGCTGAGCGCGACGACCTTCACCCCGCTTCGCTCGCGCAGAAGAATGCTGACCTCCACGATGATCTTCGCCAGGGTGTTGTGCACTTTGGCCGCGATGCTCTCGCGGCGGACGCCGGCGCGCAGGTCGTCCACGATGGCCCGTAGCATCGGCGCGGGGTCCAGCACAAGCACGTCCGCGTCCTCGATGGTGAAGGGATAGCGCCCCAGCTCATCTTGATCGCACAGCGCCTCCAGCTCGATCGCCGCCTGTGCTTCGTAGGTGATCACCTGGCGCACGCCGATCAGCGCAGCGACGGCGTCGAACAGCCGGCCTGCGCTGCTGGTGAGCGGGCTGTTCAAACGGCGTTCCAATTGCCGGCGCAGGACGCGCTGTTCGTCGGGCGGACAGGCCGCGACGCAGGGCAAGTCGGCCTCCCATGGCATGCCCGCTGCCCACAGGTGAGCCAATGCGACGCGATAGGGCCGCTTGATGCCGGCGTCGCCGCCGGGCAGGGGGGTGTATTTCAGATGCGCCGCGCGCTGAAAGGCGCGGCAGTCGGCGATCAGCACCTCGCCGCCCCAGATCGCGCCGTCGCTGCCGTAGCCCGTGCCGTCGAAGCTCACCCCGATCACGCGCTCGTCGGGGTCAAAGCCGTGTTCGGCCAGGCAGGCGGCGATGTGGGCGTGGTGATGCTGGACTTTGAACAACGGGAGGCCATGGCTGGCTGCGAACCTCTCCGCCCACTGCGTCGTGAGATAGCCCGGATGTAGGTCGCAGACCACCGCTTCGGGGCGAAGGCGAAACAGCCGGACGAAGTGATCCACAGCGCGCTCGTAGGCGCGCAGGGTCTCCAGGTTCTCCATGTCGCCGATGTGCTGGCTGAGGTAAGCGTTTTGGTCGCGCGTGATGCAGAACGTGGCCTTCAGCTCGCCGCCGGCTGCGACCAGCATCGGAGCGGATCGTGGCAACCGCACCGGGAAGGGGGCATAGCCCCGCGAGCGGCGGATGGGGAGCGGCGCGCCGTCCAAGACGCGCATCACCGAGTCATCGCAGTGAATGTGAATCTCCCGATTGTGGAACAGAAAGGCGTCGGCCAGCCCCGCCAGGCGCGCGCGCGCCTCCTCGTTGTCCTTGCAGATCGGCTCATCGCTCAGGTTGCCGCTCGTCATCACCAGCGGTTGGGCCAGGCCATCCAAGAGCAGATAGTGGAGCGGCGAGTAGGGCAACATCAGGCCGAGGTATCCATTGCCGGGTGCGACCAGCGGGCTGACGCGCGCGTCCGGCCGGCGGCGCAGCAGCACGATCGGGCGAGCCGGGCCGGTCAGCAGCTCGGCCTCGGCGTTGCTCACCTCAGCCAGCGCGCGCGCGGCGTCCAGATCGCGCACCATCAGCGCGAACGGCTTATCCACGCGGCCCTTGCGCGCGCGCAACGCCTGGAGCGCGGCATCGCTGGTCGCGTCGCAGGCCAGGTGAAAGCCGCCGATCCCGCGCACGGCGACGATCTGGCCGGCGCGCAGCGCGTCCTGCGCAGCGCAGATCGCCGCGTCATCCCAGACGACTGCCTGGCCTGGGCGCTCGAACCAAACGCGCGGCCCACAGTCCGGGCAGGCATTTGGCTGGGCGTGAAAGCGCCGATTGTTTGGGTCGTGATATTCCGCCGCACAGCGCGGGCACATGGCGAAGCTCGCCATCGTGGTCTGCGCCCGGTCGTAGGGAATGTCGCGGATGATGGTGAAGCGCGGGCCGCAGTTGGTGCAGTTGATGAACGGGTAGCGATAGCGCCGGTCGTTGGGGTCGAACAGCTCGCGCAGGCAATCGGCGCAGATCGCCACGTCGGGGGAGATGCTGGTGCTCGCGCCGGCCTGTTGCGCGCTGGCGACGATGACGAACGCCGTCTCTCCCTTAGGAGGGAGCGCTTCGCTGGCGATGGACTCGATAGATGCCAGCGGCGGCGGGTTCGCCCTCAGCTCGCCGATGAAAGCGTCGATCGCAGCCGGTGGGCCTTCGACCTCGATGAAGACGCCCTGGCTATCGTTGCCGACGAAGCCGGCAAGCTGATGGCGGACGGCCAGCCCATACACGAACGGCCGGAAGCCCACCCCTTGCACGATCCCGCGCACAACGAGCCGCCGGCGGACGCGGGTTGCCTGGGCCATCGCAACGATTGTAGCCGGGCGATGGGAGGGCGGGGCGCGTGCGGCGTCTTTACTGTAGAATCCGGTGAAACGTTTGTGCCAACTATCCTACGGGTTAGACGGTATCGTTTTGCCTTCTTCAGCATCACGTGCATGTGAAAACCGGTGATAGCCAGGCCAAGTTCTGGCTTGACCCTGTCCAGCTAGCTGCTAATTTTGGATTCCGACCACACGAATTGAGGGAGATTGCGCAGATCGTGCGCGAGCATCAGGCTAAGTTGATCGAGGCGTGGAATGAGCAATTCAGTTGAGACTTCTCCACAAGCTAAGCGCAGGTTTCGTCGCGCCTACGTGCCGACCACGGCGCTGGCGAGAGCCGTCAAGTTTGATGATGAGATGATGCAGGTCCTCCTTACCGATGGGCGGGTCATCAGTGTGCCACTTATCTGGTTCCCGATCCTATACGAGGCTACTCCAGAACAGAGAGCGCGCTATGAAATCGGCGGTGGGGGAGTGAGTTTGCACTGGCCTGATCTGGACGAGGATTTGTCCGTAGCTAACCTGCTGGCTGGTGCAGATTGGCAAGCAGCATAGCTTCGCTGCGAAGCAAGCCAAGAATCGAGCAGGTCGGTGATGCTTGGCGTATTGAGCGCGCCAAGGTTACCGGCACCCTGGCTCCCCCTGTTATTTTGAGCGCCGGCGCAGCAGGGGCGGTTCGCGAACCGCCCTGCGCGCACCCGACTAAAGCGCTGCGGTGCTGCTGAGGCGGGTGTTTGGCGGCCTCGCGGGGCTTTGGTTGGGCGGGATTTTAGATGCTTCGCTGCCGCTCAGCATGACAGTAGGGTGGGGTATGAGTGACTTCTTTAGGGCTTTGGTTGGGCGGGCGTTGAGATGCTTCGCCGCGCTCCGCGGCGCGCGAGAACGAATGCGCGAATGCACACGCGCTTCGTGTATTGCGCGGGACGCTGCATCATGGCTTATCCGAATCTGTTTGATGTGGACTACTCCCTGCGTCCCCCGTTATGGTAGTATCTGGCGCGGTGAGCAACTTCCATGGGCACGGTGATCACCATTCCCCTAGATGAAGATACAGCAACGCTGTATCGCCAGATGCCCGCCGATGAGCGGGAGAAGGTCATATTGCTGTTAAGCCTCCAGTTGCGCAACCTCCTCGCTGAATCGCGTCCCCTTCCGATGATCATGGATGAAATCAGCCAGAAGGCAGCAGCGCGCGGCCTGACGCCCGAGGTCTTGGCGTCTCTTTTGTCAGAGGAGATAGGTACACAACCAGATACCGGGATCTCTCCTAAAGATACAAGTTTGGATGTCGGAGTCTCTCCATAGCAAACCGCGCTTTGTCTTTGACACTAACGTCGTCATTAGTGCACTCCTTTTGAGGGATTCCATTCCTCGCCAAGCCTTTGATAGGGCGGTCAGCATCGGCAAGTTGCTTGTCTCACACGCCACGGTTGCCGAACTAGACCAGTGCTTGAGTAAACAAAAATTTAGGAAATATGTAACCAGAGAGGAAGCTATAGAATTTCTAAGCGCTCTTGTTCAGAGTAGTATTATAGTAGAGGTGACAAAGAATATAAATGTTTGTCGTGATCCAGAAGATGACAAGTTTATTGAACTTGCTGTTGCTGGTCGAGCGAAATGTATAGTAACTGGTGATAGTGATCTGCTAAGTTTACATCCATTTGGAGAATTGTTAATTTTAACCCCTCGACAATTTCTAACGTTCTCTATCGAAGATGCCGGCTAGATGCGAGTGCATGTCCGCGATGTCTTTTGAGATGCGCCACGAGCGGAAATCATCATGAGGCTTCTCCGCCTATGAGCCGGCAGTGATCGCACGGGGTGGCTGGCATCCTGCCGACCCCCTGTCATTCTGGCGATAGCGCGGGTTCGCGAACCGCCCCTACCTTGTTTATCGCGCTCGACTCATGCGCTGCGGGGTCGCCGCGGCGGGGTGCGTGGCGGCTGCGCGGGGCTTTGGCCGGGCGGGATTTTTTGGGCGACGCAGCGCGGGGGCGACGCGGCGCGTCGCCCCTACATGGACGATGTAGGGATGGATATGGGTGGCTGCGCGGGGCTTTGGTTGGGCGGGATTTTAGATGCTTCGCTGCGCTAGTATGATGGGCTCAGCATGATGGGCTGGCGCGGCGAGCGGTTTGTGGATGGGCACGTGTCAATCCGGAAATGAAACATCTTTCCCATTCGGCCACCCCCCGCGCTAACTGCATCACCTACAATTGAGCCATGCACGAGTTGGCGATCGCCGCGTCGCTGGTCGAGTCGGTCGCTGCATCGGCGCAAGCAGCCGGCGCGGCGCGCGTCACACGAGTGTTTCTGAAGTTGGGGGCGCTGTCGGGCGTCTCCAAGGAGGCGCTGCTGTTCTGCTACGACGTGGCGACGCGCGACACATTGCTAGAGGGATCGCAGCTCGTGATCGAGGATGTGCCGGTGACGATCTACTGCGAGCACTGCCGTGCAGAAGCGATCCTGTCGGGCATTCAGGGCCTGCGTTGCCCGCGCTGCGGCCAGTTGAGTGCGCGCCTGTTGCACGGCAAGGAGTTGGAGATCGCCGGCATTGAGATAGATGTGATAGAAGAGACAGAGGGTGAGCGATGACGACGCGATATTTGGAAATTCGCCAGGGCGTGTTGAGCAAAAACGACCGCCTGGCCGCCGATCTGCGCGCGCGCTTCGCGCAGGCAGGCGTGTTCGTCATGAACGTGGTCTCCAGCCCCGGCGCAGGCAAGACTGCGCTGCTGGAGCGCGTGTTGCGCGAGCTGCGCGCAGCGGGGTGGCGCGTCGCTGCGGTGGTGGGAGACCTACAGACCGACAACGACGCGCGCCGGTTGGCCCGCAGCGGCGCGCTGGTCAGCCAGATCACCACCGACGGCATGTGCCATCTGGAAGTGGACCTGGTGACCGACAAACTGGCCGGCTGGGACCTAAACGCGCTGGACTTCCTGTTCATCGAGAACGTTGGCAACTTGGTCTGCCCGACCTGGTATGACCTGGGTGAGGATGTGCGTGCCGTGCTGCTCTCGGTGGCCGAGGGTGAGGATAAGCCGCTGAAATACCCAGTGATGTTTCACTCCTCGGACATCGCCGTGATCACCAAGATGGACTTGGCGGAGGCCTGTGAATGCGACCTGACGACCATGCGCGAGAACATCCTCAGCGTTCAGCCAGCGATTCGCATCTTCGAGACCTCGGCCAAGACCGGCGCGGGCGTTCCCGCGCTGATCGAATTCATCCTTCAGCAGCGCGCTGCCAAGCTCGCGAGCACGAGCGTGCCACCTGCTGCGTAAACACCATGTGTCTGGGCATCCCCGGTCAAGTGCAATCTATCTACGACGTTGACGGCGTGCGGATGGGCAAGGTGAACTTCGGCGGGATCGTCAAGGAGGTCTGCTTGGCGTTTGTGCCGGAGGTCAATGTGGGCGATTACACCATCGTCCACGTGGGATTCGCCATCACCCGCGTGGACGAGGCATCGGCCCAGGAGACGCTGCGCCTCTTCCAAGCGATGGGGAAGCTGGATGAAGAACTCGATCCGGAAGCGCAAACCGACGCGACCGAGCCACCTGCCTGCCCAATTTACCCGCCACCTGTCCCTTAACGTGCGGCGTATATACGATACGAAATACGGAATACGGAATACGGAATACGTATTGCGTATTGCGTAGTGCGTATTCCGTATTGCGTATTCCATCTCCCCTTAAGCGATGAAGTACCTCGCCGAGTTCCGCGATAGTGCGCTTGCGCAGCGCCTGGCTGCTGAGATTCGACGTCTGGTCACGCGACGTTGGGTGCTGATGGAGGTCTGCGGCGGCCAGACGCACTCGATCATCCGCAACGGGATCGATCAACTGTTGCCGCCCGAGGTCATGCTGATCCACGGCCCGGGCTGTCCGGTGTGCGTGACGCCGCTGGCGCTGATTGACAAGGCGTTGGCCATCGCTGCGCGGCCAGAGGTGATCTTCTGTTCGTTCGGCGACATGCTGCGCGTGCCCGGCAGCCAAAAGGACCTGTTCCGCGTCAAAAGCGAGGGGGGCGACGTGCGCGTGGTCTATTCTCCGCTTGACGCGCTCGCGCTCGCCCGCCAGCATCCGGATCGCCAAGTGGTCTTCTTCGGCATCGGCTTCGAGACCACCGCGCCGGCCAATGCAATGGCCGTCGCCCAAGCCAAGCGCCTGGGCCTGAAGAACTTCTCCATGCTGATCTCGCACGTGCTGGTCCCGCCGGCGATCGAGGCCATCCTTCGTTCGCCTGCGAACCGTGTGCAAGCGTTTCTCGCCGCCGGCCATGTGTGCAGCGTGATGGGCTACTGGCAATATGTGCCGTTGGCGCAGCGCTATGGGGTGCCGATCGTGGTGACCGGCTTCGAGCCGCTCGACATCCTGGAGGGCATCCGCTGCGCCGTGGCGCAGCTCGAGGAAGGGCGCGCCGAGGTGGAGAACGCCTATCCCCGCGCTGTGACCTATGAGGGGAATCGGCCGGCCCAAGCCCTGCTGGATGAGGTGTTCGAGCTGACCGATCGCGCCTGGCGCGGGATGGGCGTGATCCCCAACAGCGGCTGGCGCTTGCGCCCCGCCTATCGTGAATTCGATGCTGAAGTGCGCTTTGACCTGGCCGAGATCCAGCCTCAGGAGTCGCCCCTCTGCCGCAGTGGGGATGTACTGCAGGGCCGGCTGAAGCCCACCGAATGCCCCGCCTTTGGCAAGCAATGCACCCCCCGCACCCCGCTGGGCGCGACCATGGTGAGCAGCGAAGGCGCCTGCGCGGCATACTACAACTACGGCCGGCTTATGCCGGAGCATTCAGCCGACGACCCGCGCTTGCTCGCCCAGCCGCAACGAGCATGAGTAGCTTCGCTGACCCCGGCGCGTGGGCCTGTCCGCTGCCTCTGCGGGATTATCCGAACGTGGTGATCGGCCACGGCGGCGGGGGCAAACTTACGGCTGAGTTGATCGCCCACCTATTTGCGCCAGCTTTTGGCCTGGCCGACCATGCCCTGGGCGACGCAGCCATCGTCGAGCTGGCCGGCGGCCGTCTGGCGATCGCAACGGATTCCTTCGTCGTGCGGCCGTTATTCTTCCCCGGCGGATCCATCGGCGAGCTGGCCGTGAACGGCACGACCAACGACCTGGCGATGATGGGGGCGAAACCCGTGTATCTGACCGCCAGCTTCATCATCGAGGAAGGGCTGTCCATGGACGCGCTTGCTGCGGTGGTGGGCCGCATGGCTCAGGCCGCTCAGCGAGCGAACGTGCGCGTCATCGCCGGCGATACCAAGGTTGTGGAGAGGGGACATGGCGACGGCGTCTTCATCAACACCACCGGCGTAGGGGTAGTGCCGCTGGGGGTTGACCTTGGCCCACAGCGCGTGCGCCCAGGCGATGTCGTGCTGATCAGCGGCGCGATCGGCAACCACGGCATGGCGATCATGAGCGTGCGCGAAGGGTTGCAGTTCGAGGCTGACATCCTCAGCGATACCGCGCCTCTATACGACCTGGTTGCTGCGTTGATCGAGGCCGGCGGCGAAGCGCTCCACGCCCTGCGCGATCCCACGCGCGGCGGCTTAGCGGCCGTGCTGAACGAGGTGGCCGCCGCTGCGGGCGTGTGCATTCGCGTGGACGAGCGCGCCGTGCCGGTGGATGCCACCGTCCAGGCGGCGTGTGAGATGCTCGGCCTCGACCCGTTCTACGTCGCCAACGAGGGCAAGCTGGTCGCCTTCGTCGCAGCCGAGCGGGCCGGCGACGTGCTGGCGCAGATGCGCGCCCACCCATTGGGCCAAAGAGCGGCGATCATCGGCCAGGTGCTGGCACAGCCGGCCGGTGTGGTGACGGTTCAGACCGCCATCGGCGGGACGCGCATCCTGCCGATGCCGTTGGGTGAGCAGTTGCCGCGCATCTGCTGATAATGTCCGACACAGCCTATCTGATGATCAGCGGCGCGGTGACCGCCTACCGCGCAGGTGAGTTTGTGGCGGCGCTTGGCCAACGCTTCGCGCGCGTTATCACCGTGCAAACGCCTAACGCGATGCGCCTAATCAGCCCGCACGACCTGCGCCGCATCCCCAACAATCACTTGGTCGAGTCGTATTTCGACGCGCGCATCCTGCCGCGCCCAACGCCTGGGCCGGTGCTATTCGCGCCATGTAACTTTAATTCGCTGAATAAACTGGCCGGCGGCATCGCCGACAACCTGGCCCTCTCCATCACTGCCGAGATGATCGGCTTTGGTCAGCCGGTGACGGTGGCGCTCTCGCTCAACGAACCACTGTTCGCCCATCCCATCGTCCGCGCATCTATCAGGAGGCTCGGTGAATGGGGCGTGCGGGTGGTTGAGCCGCAGGATGTGGGGGAGGGATTGATGATGGCGCCCGCCGACGTGGTGATGCGTGCCTTTGATGAGGCCGTTCGTCGCGCAGCGACTTAGGTGCGGTAGCGGCCGTTGATCGTCACGTAGTCGTGGGAGAGATCGCACGTCCACACCGTAGCGCTGGCGTTGCCCAGGCCCAAGTCTAGCCGGATGGCGATCTCCTTCGCGCGCATCGCGCCGATGACCGCCTCTTCCGGGTAAGCCACGGCTGCGCCGCCGGTGCAGACCTGCACGTCGCCGATCCACAGCGCCATTCGCTCCGTCAACACGTCTTCACCGCTGTAGCCGGCTGCTGCGATGATCCGCCCCCAGTTGGGGTCTTCGCCGTAGAAGGCCGTCTTCACCAACGGCGAGCGCGCGATCGTCCGGCCAACCTGCTCGGCCATGCGCTCGTCGCGCGCGCCGGTGACCTCAATGGTGATGAACTTTGTCGCGCCCTCGCCATCTTTCACGATCTGCTTGGCCAGGTCGGTGCAAACGCTGGTGAGCAGGATCTCAAACTCCGTCTCAAGAGGTTCCAGCTCGCTTGCGCCGTTGGCCAGCACGACCAGCGTGTCGTTGGTGCTGGTGTCGCCGTCCACGCTGATCCGGTTGAACGACTTGCGCACTGCGCTGTTGAGCGCCCTCTTCAACACCTCTGGGCGGACGACGGCATCGGTCATCACCACGGCCAGCATGGTGGCCATGTTGGGATGGATCATCCCGGCGCCTTTGGCGATGCCGGCGAGCTGGGCGGTGCGCGGCCCGCTGCGTTGCTCATCGGCCATCACGGTGAGGTCGCCCGCGGCCAGTTTGGGCAACGTGTCGGTGGTCATGATGGCCTGTGCGGCGGCCAGCAGGCCATCTTCGGAGAGCGCCTGCGCTGCGGCTGGGATGCCGGCGCGCAGCTTGTCCATTGGCAGCGGGACGCCGATCACGCCGGTGGACATGACGAACACTGTGTTGGATGGACAGCCTATCTGTTGGGCGACCAGTTCGGCCATCTCGGCGCAATCGCGCAGGCCCCGCTCGCCGGTGCAAGCGTTGGCGCAGCCAGAGTTAATCACCACCGCGCGCAGCGCATTCCCTTCGGCAAGCAACTGTTGGTCGTAGATCACCGGCGCTGCCTTAACCTTATTTTGCGTGAAGACCGCTGCTGCGACGCAGTCGCGATCGCTGACCAGCAGCGCTAGGTCTAGCCCGCCGTCCTTCTTAATGCCGGCAGCGACGCCGGCAGCGCGAAAGCCCTTGGGGAGCTTGACGGGCTGCATGGGTAAACAAGCGTATGCCGCAGCCGGAACAGGCCGTTGGTCGCCATCTGGTCCGGCTGCGGCTGATTAGAAGTGGGTGGGTTCGCGCTTGAGAAATTGGCCGCGCCCGATGGCCCCGACGAACTGGCCATCTCGCACGGCGATCTCTCCGCGCACGGTCACGACGCTGGGCCGGCCTTTGATCTCCAAGCCCTCGAACGCGCTGTAATCCAGGTTGAGGTGGTGGGTCTTCGCCGAGATCGTGCCGCGATAGTTCGGGTCATACACGACCAGGTCGGCGTCGCTGCCGACGGCGATGGTGCCCTTGCGCGGGAAGAGGCCGAAGAGCTTGGCGGCCTGGGTGCTGGCGCAGTCCACGAAGGTCTGTAGGTCCAGCCGCCCGGTCGTCACGCCATACGTGTAGAGCAGGTTCACCCGGTCTTCCAGCGAAGGGATGCCGTTCGGGATTTTGGTGAAGTCGTCGCGTCCCATGTCCTTCTGGCCCTTGAAGTCGAACGGCGCGTGGTCGGTGGCCACGGTTGCGACGAAGCGCTGCTTCAGGGCGTTCCAGAATACCTCCTGGTTCTTCTTGTCGCGCAAGGGCGGCGACATGACGTACTTGGCGCCCTCAAAGTTCGGCAGCTCGGCGTAGCTCTTGTCCAGCAAAAGATATTGGATGAGCGTCTCGACCCACACGTTGAGGCCGCGCGCCTTGCCGGCCAGCGCTTCGTTCAGCGCCTCCTCGCAACTGGTGTGCACGATGTAGGTGTGTGCGCCGGTCATCTCGGCGAAGGTGAGCAGGTGGTGCACCCCTTCTGCTTCTACCCGCGGCGGGCGGCTCCAATAGTGATACTCCGGGCCGGTCTTGCCCTCGCTGAGCAATTGCCTTTGAAGCTCTAGCACCAGGTCGGCGTTTTCGCAGTGGGCAGTGACGATCACGCCAAGCTGCTTAGCCAGGCGCATGGTGTGATAAAGCTCTTCGTCGGTGATGCCGAAGGCGCCCTTGTAAGCCAAGAAGACCTTGAAGCTGGCCACGCCGGCCTTGACGATCTCCTTCAGGTCCGCCTCGACCTGCGCATCGTAGCGCGTCACGGACTGATGGAAAGTGAAATCGCAGGCGCTCTTGCCAACTGCCTGGCTCATCCAGAACTCAAAGCCGTCGGTCAGCGGGCGGCTGTCCCGCCCTTGGCAGATCATTTCGATTAGCGTGGTGGTGCCGCCCACCAACGCGGCCTTGCTGGCGCTGATGTAGTCGTCCTTGGCGAACGTGCCCATAAAGGGCAGGTAGACATGCACGTGCGGGTCAATGAAGCCAGGGAAGACGTATTTGCCGGTGGCATCAACCACCGTCGCGTCCGGCGGCGCCTCCAGGTCTTTGCCGATGCGCGTGATCTGCTCGCCTTCGCAGTAAATGTCCGCCTTGGTTTGTCCGTCTGCGGTGACGATCGTGCCGTTTTTGATCAACAGTGACATGGCTCGCTCACTTTACACGCGATTTGGCGGGCGCGCGCTTGGCGGCGGCAGCCGGCTTCTTCGCGCTATGCTTGCCGTTCTTGCGGGCTGCCATCGCCACGACGCTGCGCTTCTTGCCGTTGAAGTGCGGAATAACGTAGCGCCCATAGGCAGCGACCTGCTTCTCTTCGTCGCCGCACATTAGGTAGATGTTGAACTGATGCACGCCGAGCGACTGGAGCTCTTCGATCTTGGCGATGTGATCCTTGATGCTGCCGACGACGCAGTAGCGGTCGGTGATCTCGTCGCTGACGAACTGCGCGTTGCTGCTGCCCACCTCAGCGTGGTGGAGGTAGTCGTAGCCGGTGCGGTTCTCGACGTAAGCGTAGAGTTCCACCGGCAGCTCCTCCTTGGGGTAACGCTTGAGCAGGTCCACGACGTGGTTGGAGACGAGGGCAGGGAACCAGCGCACGTGCTCGCGGGCCACGGTCAGGTCGCTGGAGATCCACACCGGCGCGCAGGCCATGATCTTGATCTGCGAGAAGTCGCGGCCGGCTTCTTCCGCGCCCTCTTTTACGAATTGCAAGCACCACTTAATGAGGTGAGGGTCAGCGAATTGCAGGACGACGCCATCGGCGATGCGGCCGGCTGAGCGCAGCGCGATCGGGCCATAGCCGGCCACCCACACCGGCGGCACGCCGCCATCCGCCCAGCTCAGGTAGGTGTCCACCCCTTCATAGTCAATGTGCTCGCCGGCGGTCAGTTTGCGGAATTGCTCGACGAACTCTTCCAGGTTCGCCATCGTGGTTGGCTTCTTGCCCAGCCGGCGGCGAGAGCTGTCGCCGCGGCCAATCCCCAGCTCCATGCGCCCCTTGCTGATGCGCTGGAGCGTGGCGAAGTCGCTGGCGCACACGGTCACATCGCGCACGACGGGGTTGGTGACCAGCGTGCCGATGTGGACTTTCTTGGTGTTCCAGGCCCAAAGCGCCATGCGCGGGAAGACCGCCTGCCAGAGCACGTGCGAGTCGAACGTCCACACGTAGCCAAAGCCGGCGGCTTCGGCCTGCATGGCCAGCTTAACCTCGCGGCGCACGTCGAGGTCGCTCTTGAAGGTAATGCCGAAATCCATCTTAGCCATAGCAGTTATCCAGGAAATATAAAAAGGCGCGCAGCTTCCTGGCTGGCGCGCCTTGCAGAAATTAGTTGCCGCCTTCCTTCAACTCGACGACGATCTTCTCGAAGTTCTCGCCCTTGATGTCACCAGTTAGCCCTTCCAGGGCCTTCTTGGCCAGGTCGGTGCGATAAGCGCCGGGATCTGGATCGCCCTTCAAGATGCCATAGGTCTTGGCGATCTCTACTGTCTGCTTGTAGAGCGCCTCGTCCATGATCCCGATGCCGCTGGGCGAAGGCCAGATCAGCGCGTTGATCTCGTTAAGCTGCCAGCGCATGTGGCTCTCGCCGAGTGCGGTGCCGTTGTTCAGCACGATCTCCACGCACTCATCGAAGTTATCGCGACAGAATATCCACCCCTTGAAGGTCGCGCGCAGGAAGCGCACAGCGATGTCCTCATTGCCCGGCTGTTTGAGCCACGACTCGCGTGCCATCACGCCGTCCTGTAGCATGGCTGTGCCGACCTCGTTGAAGTCGATCACATTGAGGTCTTCGGGCTTATACAGCTCGCCAGTGGCAGGGTTCTTCGTCTCCAGCACCTGGGCATATTCGTTGTAGATCATGGCCTGGGCCACGTCCACCTCGCCGTTCAGCAGTTGGCTCATGTCGAAGTTCTGTTTGATGATCTTGGCGTCCGTATCTGGGTCCAGGCCGGCCTTGCGCATTGCGGCGAAGAGTTCCGCTTCGTTGCCGAGCAGCCACGAGCCGACGTTCTTGCCCTTGAAGTCTTCCACCTTGGTGATGTTCTTCTCTTTGAACGAGACCATCAACGTGCCGCTGCGCTGGAAGATCTGGGCGATGTTCACCAGGTCAGCGCCACCTTCGCGCGCTGCGAGCATGCGACCCGGCAGCCAGGCCACGCCGAACTCTGCGCCGTCGGAGGCGACGACCTGGGCCGGCGCGATGTCTGGCCCGCCGGGGATGATGGTCACGTCAAGCCCTTCTTCGGCGTAGAAGCCTTTGTCCTTGGCTGCGTAGTAGCCGGCGAACTGCGATTGCGGCACCCATTGCAGCACCACGCGCACGGGCGTGAGCTTCGCCGGCGCAGGGGCCTCGGTGGGAGCGGGGGCGGGTGCCTCAGTAGCCGCAGGGGCAGGCGCCTCGGTAGCCGCGGGGGGAGCTGTTGCAGCGGGAGGCGCTGTGGGAGCAGCGGGCGTCGCAGGAGCGGCGCAGGCAGCCACCAGGACGCTGACCAGCGTCGCCATTGAAAGGGGACCGAGTGTCTTTGCTGTCGTCATCTTTCCTTCTCTCCTCTTACTGTTTGTCCATTGACGCATGCCACGGGATCGCGATCCGCTCCAGGCCAAGGATGACCAGGTAGAACGCGATGCCCAGCAATGCACTGATGATAATGGCGGCCCAGGCGTTGTCAAAGCGGAACAACTGCGCCTCCTGGAGGATGTACACCCCCAGCGAGTCGCGCGGGCCGCCGAAGTACTCCCCAACGATCGCGCCGATGAGCGACAGCGTGCTGCACACCTTGAGCGCGTTGAACAGGTAGGGCAGCGCGTTGGGGATGCGCACTTTGATCAGCACTTGTAGAGGCGTCGTGGCATACGAGCGCATCAGTTCGATCTTGGCCGGCTCGACCAGCGTCAGGCCGCGCACCATGTTGATCATCATCGGGAAGAACGTGATGATCGCCACGATGGCAATCTTCGACATCGGATTGGTGCTGCCGAACCAGTTGTTCATGATCGGCGCGAAGGCGATGATCGGCACCGAGTTGAGGGCGATTGCGAAGGGCATTAATCCCTCGCGCATCGTCGTCCAACGGGCCGTGAGCAGGGCGACCAGGATGCCGGCGCCTGCGCCTAAACAGAAGCCGAGCACAGCGCTGCGAACGGTGTAGGCTGCGCTGTTGAAGATGTTCGTGGTCGTCCGAAAGAATGCGTCAACGATCACTGTCGGCGCGGGCAGCAAAAACTGCTGGACATTGAGCGCTTTGACCAGCACTTCCCAGAGCGCGATCACCAGGAAGAAGACCGCGACCGGCGGGCCGTAGCGCTGGAGCGGAGAGATGCTGCTCATCGCAACTCGATGTCCTCGCGCATTTCCTCGCTCTTGCGCAGCGCCTCGCGCACAGCGGTGACCAGCTCGAAGAAGCGCGGCGACTCGCGCGTCTCGACGTTGCGCGGATAGGGCAGGTCAATCGGGATGATCTCGGTGATGCGGCCTGGCCGCGCGCTCATCACCACCACGCGGTTGGAGAGGAACACCGCTTCTGGGATGGAGTGGGTGACGAACACCACGGTTGTCTGCGTCTCCTGCCAGATGCGCAGCAACTCTGCGTTCATCCGCTCGCGGGTGATCTCGTCCAGCGCGCCGAACGGCTCGTCCATCAGGAGTAATTCGGGCCGAAAGGCCAGCGCACGGGCGATGGCCACGCGCTGCTGCATGCCGCCGGAGAGTTGCCAGGGGTAGTGCCGTTCAAAGTGCTGTAGCTCCACCAGCCTGAGCATCTCGCGCCCGCGGCGCGTCCGCTCAGCCCTGGGCACGCCCATGATCTCCAGCGGCAGCTCCACGTTCTTCAGCACCGTGCGCCACTCGAAGAGCACCGGCGCTTGAAACACCATGCCATATTCGCGGTTGACCCGCGCCTGGCGCGCCGGCTTGCTGTTGACCGTCACTTCGCCGCTGGACGGCTCAACCAGATCGCCAATCGTGCGCAGCAGGGTGGATTTGCCACATCCTGAAGGCCCGATCAGCGAGATGAACTCGCACGGGTGAATCTCCAGGTTGATGTCCTTCAGGGCGATCGTCGTTGGCCGCTCGGCCGGCCCAAAAAACTTGTGAACGCTCTTTAGAGAGACGACAGGTGCCATTGCCTCAAGTGCGCCATTCTTAAGTTGTTGCGCTACGCGGCGCGGACGATGTTTCTCAGGGCGAACCGCTCAACGAGCGACACAGCTACGAAGAGCAGGATACCAACCAGGGCAGCCATCAGGATGGCAGCCCACAGCCGTTCTGGTCCTGTGATGTAATACTGGTTAAAGTTTAGGATCGCCCCACCCAGGCCCTGCTGGATGCCCGAAGGCAGCTCGGCGATGATGGCACCCACGACGCTGGATGTGGCCGCTATTTTAAACGCAGTGAAGATGGCCGGCAGCGCTGCCGGGAAGCGCAGCTTCCACAGCGTCTGCCAGGTCGAGGCGGCATAGGAGCGCATCAGCTCCACAGCCCGCGGGTCGGGCGAACGCATGCCGCGCAGCGTGTTGATCGTCACCGGAAAGAAGGTCAGGTAGGCGGCGATCACCGGCACGGAGAGCCACGACCCGCGCAGCCAAATCACCACCATCGGCGCGATCGCCAAGATGGGCACAGTCTGCGAGGCGACCACGTAGGGCACCAAGCTGCGCTCCAGCAGCGAAACATGAGCGAACACGGTGCCGAGGATGAACCCCAGCGCAGCGCCGATGGCGAAGCCAAGCAACGCGCCTCTGAGGGTGTAGAGGGCTG
>Ga0209750_1000187_pt1 | contig 34887 bp, 31 predicted proteins | sample YNPBryulayer2012_FD_185813 | JGI IMG/M metagenome (GOLD analysis project Ga0209750, IMG submission 185813) | Anoxygenic and chlorotrophic microbial mat microbial communities from Yellowstone National Park, USA - YNP Bryant MS upper layer 2012... ...
CTTGTTTTTGTGGCATCAATATCGATAATGAAACATTTAATAATTTTTTTAATTTTATAATTACTTAATTTGGCTGATTTAACAAGCATTTTAACTAGTATAGCAGATGCTATTCTAGTCTAGTGCCAATATATTTGGAGATGATAAAATCGAAATATTTGACTCTAATTCAAAAGAGTGGAGTTTAATTTGGGAATTTTATATCAATAATCGAAATATTGGAGATCTATTAGGTGTTATAAAACACGTAGATAAAATAAATTAAAAAATGCCATAATAAAAATATGAACAATAAACGAGTCTTTCAATTAAAAAAGGATGTTAAAAAAATAAATGAAGCCCTTAAAATAAAAGGAAAAATTGATGTTGGACAAAAAATTATAGTAGAAGTAGATACACTAAATAAAATAATTTCCGATACTCTTTATATTAAAGATAATGTTGCGATGGATCTAAAAAATTTTTCTCTTATTAGTATTACTACTTCGAGAGATATTTTATAATTTTTAGTGGCAGCTCGCCCGCAAAGCGGGCAAAAGCGGTTGGGAAAAAAGGAAGGGGTTTTAGGGGGAAGGAATTTTTGCCCGCCCGCCTGTTTTTGGCGGTGGGTGGATGTACGTTTGCCTTCGGCAACCGTACAAGTCAGAATTCGACGTCTAAATTTTGTTCAAAGTAGGTTCGAATTTTGTCCAAAAGATAACGCAGAAATCAACAAACATCTAATATCTAAATTCTAACACCTTAAAAGCGCAATGCAAGACGTGAAATTTCTAACGTTAAACGTTAAATATTTAAATAAAAAAATCATTAACTTTTATGTCAAATACAAATCACGATCGTGATATTTTTTTGACAAAAGGCAAACTTTTAACTTTTTCTGCTCTATCTGGTTTATCCGATTTTCTGATTAAGCCAATGTTGTCTAATTTATCCAATTTATCTAAAACAATATAAACTCTTTTTTTTCTCAATCGGAAACCTAAAGAAGAATAAGAAAAATTAGGATTAAATTTATCTTAACTTTTACTATTTATCATCGCCTGGATGATGTTTTGAGGAACTTCTTCGTAGTGGGAAGGCTCCATATAGAAAAAACAGCGGCCTTCGGTTAAAGATCGCAAAGTGGTCGCATACCCAGAAAGTTCGGCTAAAGGAACATAGGCTTTTACAACGACAGCTTTGTGTTTTTTTTCTGTCCCCAAAATTTTACCTCTTTTTGAAGAAATATCACCAATCACCGGTCCCATAAACTCTTCTGGTACTGTTACTTCAAGCTTCATAATCGGTTCAAGAAGAGTAAGGCCTGCTTTTTTAACTGCTTCCTGCAAAGCAATTGATCCAGCAATTTTAAAAGCAATATCGGATGAATCAACCTCATGGTATGAACCATCAAATAAAGTCACCGCAATATCGGTGATAGGAAATCCCAAAAGAACCCCTTTCTCCATCGCCTCCAAAACTCCTTTTTCAACTGCTGGAATAAACTCTGCCGGAATCACCCCGCCTTTTATTTTATTAATAAACTTAAACCCTTCCCCTCTTGGTAAAGGCTCAACTTTTATTAAACAATGACCATATTGTCCATGACCGCCTGTTTGACGAATATATTTTCCCTCAGCTTCGGATACTTTGGTAATGGTTTCTTTATAAGCCACTTGGGGTTTTCCCACCTTAACTTCCATCTTCATCTCTCTTTTCATTCGATCAACAATCACCTCAAGATGAAGCTCGCCCATACCAGAGATAATTGTTTGGCCAGTTTCATGATCGATTTTTGCTCTAAATGTTGGGTCCTCTTCGGCAAGTCTTTGTAAGTTGTAAGAAAGCTTTTCTTGATCGGCCTTTGTTTTTGGTTCAATTGCCAAAGAAATTACAGGTTCTGGAAAAGTGATTTTTTCCAAAAGAATGGGATGTTCTTGAGAAGATAAAGTATCACCGGTTCTTGTCTCTTTTGGACCAACTAAAGCAACAATTTCTCCCGCATAGGCCTTATCAATCTCCTCCCGTTGATTGGCATGCATTAAAAGAAGACGACTGACTCTTTCTTTTTTATCTCGATTGAGATTATAAACATAAGAACCTGCTTCTAAAACGCCAGAATAAATTCTGGTATAAGTTAATTTACCAACATGAGGATCCAGTTGAATTTTAAAAGCCAAAGCAGTAAATTTTTCTTCAGGAACAAGCAGTCGTTCTTCTTTTTGATTGGTTTTGGGATTAATCCCCTCAATTTTTTTCAAATCTAAAGGTGATGGCAGATAATCAACAATTGCATCCAAAAGCGGTTGCACCCCTTTGTTTCTCAAAGATGAACCACAGTACGTGGGAACAAGTTTATAGGAAATGGTTGCTTTTCGTAAAGCCTCTTTTAATTCAGAAACGGTAATATTTTCTCCATTTAAATAACGATGAATAAGATTGTCATCAGTCTCAACAATTTGTTCTATTAATCGGGCATGAAAAGACTCAACTTTTTCTTTTAAATCCTCAGGAACACTCTCCAAAACGTAATACTCTATCCCTTCTTCATCCTTATTCCAAATTAAACTTTTTTTTTCTAAAATATCAACCACACCTTTAAATTCATGCTCTTTGCCAATAGGATAAGTCATCACCGCCGCCTTCACCCCCAACCTTTCCTCAATTTCCTTAACTGTTCCTTCAAAATCGGCCCCTAGTTTATCCATTTTATTAATAAAACAAACCCTTGGAACTTTATATTTATCTGCCTGTCGCCAAACAGTTTCCGATTGGCTTTGAACTCCTTCTTCAGCATCAAAAATCACCACTCCGCCATCCAACACTCTAAGTGACCGCTCAACTTCTGCCGTAAAATCAATGTGTCCGGGAGTGTCAATAATATTAATTCTTACTCCCCGCCAAAAAGTGGTGGTGGCTGCCGCAACAATTGTGATTCCTCTTTCCCTTTCTTGTGGCATCCAGTCCATTTGGGTTGTTCCCTCATCAATATCTCCTAATTTATAAGTTCTTCCGGTATAGAAAAGAATTCGTTCAGTGGTCGTAGTTTTTCCAGAATCGATATGGGCAATAATTCCAATATTGCGAATTTTTTCTAAAGGAACGACTCGATTTTTAGTAATTACTGATTGAACTGCCATATAAAAAAAATAAAAAAATTTAAAATTTAAAATTTAGAATTTACTTTCTACCATCGCAAATGAGCAAAAGCTTTATTGGCTTCTGCCAGTTTTTCCACCTGTTGTTTTTTTAAAACCGCCTGACCGAGATTACGAGAAGCATCAAAAATTTCAGCAAAAAGCTTATCGGCAAAAGTATGATATTGTTTATTTGGTCGAGCTTTGGCTCCTTCAATAATCCAGTTTAAAGCTAAAAAAAGTTTTCTTTCTTTTCTTACTTCAAACGGCACCATATACGAAGCGCCACCTAGTCTTCGCGGACGGACTTCATAATTGGGGGCGGTATTTTTAATTGCCTCATCTAAAGTAACCAAAGGATCCAGTCCTTGTTCTTTTATCCTTTCCAAAACTGAATAAACAATCTTTTTAGCAACCGATTTTTTTCCATCAACCATCACATAGTTAATTAATTTTGCCACCACAAAACTATTGTATAAAGGATCAGGCGGCACCACTCTTTTTTTATAAGGACGTCTTGGCATAGTTAAAAAAACACAACTTTAAAATTAACTTGTTTTTTTAGTTGGAGCTTTGGCTCCATATTTACTGCGAGACGTTTTTCTTCCTTCAACCCCAGCTGTATCATACTTTCCTCGAACAATGTGATACTTAACACCAGGCAAATCCTTAACTCTTCCACCACGGACTAAAACGATTGAGTGTTCAGCTAAATTATGACCAATGCCTTGAATATAGGCAGTGACTTCTATTTTATTGGAAAGTCTAACCCGAGCGACTTTCCGTAAAGCAGAATTTGGTTTTTTAGGCGTCATCGTTCTTACTACCGTACAAACACCCCGTTTAAAGGGGCTTTCTACAAATTTGTACCGCCTTTTTATGGCGTTAAAACTTAACTTAAACGCTGCTGATCTTGATTTTTTAAGCTTTTTTTTCCGTTTCCTCTTTACTAGTTGGTTTATTGTGGGCATAGCGACTTAAAAACTTTTGATAATATTTTTCAATTAATTCTTGATTGACTGGAATTAATCTTCCAATTATAACATTTTCTTTTAATCCAAGCAAATAATCTATTTGTCCCTTAAGAGCTGCTTGCGATAAAACATTGGTTGTCTGTTCAAAAGAAGCAGCTGACAACCAGGAATCGCTTGCCGTTGCCGCTTTACTTATACCAAGAATCGCCACTTTTCCAACCGCTGGTTGTCCTCCTTGTGATAAAACTCTTTTATTTTCTTCACGGAAACGAATTCGCGAAACAATCTCATTTTTCACAAACTCAGTATCTCCCTCATCTTCAATAATCACCTTATCACTCATCTTTTTAATAATTACTTCAAAATGTTTATCATTAATGCTTATTCCTTGAGATCGATAAACCTTTTGAATCTCTTCCAAAAGATAAAGTTGGGCCTCCTTAATTCCTTTAACCGCCACCAAATCATTAATATTTAATCCGCCCTCAGCCAAAGGCGTCCCAACACCAATTAATTCACCATCTTTTACTTTAAGCTTTTGCCCCAAGGGAATAACAAATTCCTCTTCTTTGGTCGTCCCATCTTTCCCAACCGACGTAATTTTCACATAATAAACTTCTTTTTCTCTATCTTCTTTAATCGAAACTTTACCAGAAATCTCACTAATTGGGGTAACAATCTTTGGCGTTCTTGATTCAAAAAGCTCTTCTACTCGCGGCAACCCTTGGGTAACATCAGAAATCACAATCCCTCCAAAATGGCGAATTCTCATTGTTAACTGGGTTCCTGGCTCCCCAATTGATTGAGCGGCAATTATCCCAACTGGACAACCAATGGTTACTACCTGGTTATTAGTCAGATCTACCCCATAACATTTTTGACAAACACCGTAAGGTGCTTGACAAGTAAGAGGTGATCGGATAACCACCGCCTCAACTTTTTCTTGTTCAAAAAGACTAAAAAGTTCCTCGTCGATTAATTGATTTGCCTTGGCGATAGCTTTTCCTTCTTTATTTTTTACTTCCTTGGCTAAAAATCTTCCCAGTACTTTTTCCTTGAATCTTCCCTCATCTGTCTTTTCTCTTTTTATTTCCAAACCATCTTTTGTTTGACAATCTTCTTCCCAAACAATCATATCATGAGCGACATCAACTAATCTTCTGGTTAAATACCCAGCATCGGCAGTTTTTAAAGCCGAATCGGTCAAACCCTTTCTTGCTCCTCTTGCCGAAATTACATACTCAAAAACCGACAACCCCTGACGATAGTTGGATTTCGTTGGCACTTCAATAATTTTTCCCAAAGGATCAACTACCAACCCTTTCATCGCGGAAATTTGCTTTAACTGTTCTTTTGTTGCCCGCGCACCGCCGGAGTTAATAATCATTTTTACTGGATTTTCTTCATCAAGCTTTGCCCATGTCTCATTGGCTAGTTTTTCAGTGACATCAATCCAAAGTTTATTTGATAACCTTTTTTTCTCCTCAAGGGTTAAAAGACCTTGCTCATAGCTTTTCTCAATTTTCTTTACTTCCTCTTCAGTTAATTGAATGTATTTTTCTTTTCCTGGTAAAATTTCGCAGTCGGTAAAAGAAACGGAAAGACCAGTGGCCATGGTGGCACCAAAAAATCCTATATCTTTAAGCTGATCGATTAAATTACCCACTTTTTTTGGTTCAAACATTTTGATCGCTTGGGCAACAATTTTTTTAAGATCAGAGGCTTTTACTTCTTGATTAACAAATCTCAATTCTTCTGGTAACGCCTGATTGAAATAAATTCGACCAACGGTTGTTTTTAAAAGTTGACCGTTAATTTTTACCCAAATTGGCTGACGAAGAGATATTCTTCCCATAAGATAATTATTTATTGCCTCACTCTCATCGGAAAAATATAGTAATTCTTCATCTTTTAAGTTTAGGTTTTTATCAATGGTAGTTAAATAATAACATCCCAAAGCCATCTCTTTATTGGGAACAACAATCGGTGAACCATCGGCTGGTTTTAAAAGATTATGATAAGGAAGCATTTGCTGCTTTATCTCTTCAATCACTTTTTTAGAAAGAGGCAAAAATAACGCCATCGCATCACCATCAAAATCAGCGTTATAACCGGCACAAACTGCTGGATGAAGGCTGATTGCTAAATTATCAGTTAAAACCGGATAAAAAGCCAAAATTGAAAGTTTATGAAGAGTGGGAGCACGATTTAAAAGAACCGGATGATTTTTTGTTATTTCCTCTAAAATATCATAAACCACTGGGTTTTTTTCCTCAAGTAAATTTTTGGCGTTTTTAATGTTTGCGGCAAAACCGCGAATAATAAGCTCATGAAGAAGAAATGGCTTAAAAAGTTCAAGGGCCATTTCTTTTGGTAAACCACATTGATCAAGCCGTAATTCCGGACCAACGATAATCGTTGACCGACCAGAGTAGTCAACTCTTTTTCCCAAAAGATTTTGTCTAAATCTTCCTTGCTTACCTCTTAAAATATCAGATAAAGATTTTTGAACTTTTGAGGCAGCACCAGCAGTTCTTGCCCGACCCCTTGCTTTTTGAAGATCAATTAAGGCATCGACTGCTTCCTGAAGCATTCTTTTTTCATTGCGAAGAATAATATCGGGTGCGCCTAAATCAATCAGTTGTTTTAGTCGATTGTTGCGATTAATGACTCTTCGATAAAAATCGTTTAAATCGGAAGTGGCCACTTTTCCCCCAGGCAGTTGAACCACTGGCCGTAAACCAGGAGGAATGACTGGCAAAACTGTTAAAATCATCCAAACCGGTTTGATCTCTGCTTTTAAGAAAGATTCAATAATCTTTGTTTTTTTAAGGAGTTTATTTCTTTTTTCACCTTTGGCTTCATTAAGTTCTTTTAAACACACCTCATACTCTTTTTGAAGATCTAAATTATTTAAAAACTCATACAAAACTTCTGCCCCCATTCCAACTTCCACCATTTCTGAAAGCCCTTTTTCCTTTAAATATAAATAATCTTCTTCTTCTAAGGTATCAAACGGCTTTAAATTTCTTATCGTTTTTATTAATCTTTCAAAAAACGCCCTTTTTTGACTTTTTTCCTCAATGTATTCATCGGAAAGAATCTTTAGTTGATTTCTTTTTTTAAAATCCAACTCTTCAGAAATAATAATTCTTTGCTCTTGACTGCTTATTTTTTTAAAGGCTAATTCTTTTTCTTCCGCAGTCTTTTTTTCCACCTCTTCTTTTTTTAACTCATGTTTTTTTTCTATTTCCTCTTCTTCTTTTTTTTGAATTTCTTTTAAAACTCTTACTGCTTCTTTTTGCTTGTTTTCATCAACTTTTTTTACCAAATATAAAGCATAATAGATAATTCTTTCCAAAGCTTGGGGAGGAATACCCGTTAAAATTGACAACGCCGAGCTTGTTCCTTTAAAATACCAAATATGAGCAATTGGGGTGGCTAATTTTATATGCCCCATTCTTTCGCGTCTAACAGCCGATGTGGTTACCTCAACCCCACATCGATCACAAATGATTCCTTTGTAACGATAACGTTTATACTTACCACAATAACACTCATAGTCTTTGGTTGGGCCAAAGATTCTTTCATCAAAAAGCCCGTCTTTTTCTGCCCTAAATGTTCGATAATTAATCGTCTCTGGCTTAGTCACTTCACCATAAGACCATTTTAAAATATCCTCAGGCGAGGCTAATCTTATTTTCAATCCTGAAAAATCAATCATTGTAAATTCTTGCGCTTGAGGTTGAGAGTTTTTAGTTTGAGAATTAGTGTTTTTCATATTTATTTAATAAAATCAACCGCTAACCCTAAACTATTAAGTTCTTTCAATAAAACATTAAAAGATTCAGGCACGGTTGACTGCGGGATATCCATCCCTTTTACAATCGCCTCAAAAGCTTTCATTCGTCCTTTCACATCATCACTTTTAATGGTTAACATCTCCTGTAAGGTATAAGGCACGCGATGGGCTTCAAGCGCCCAAACCTCCATCTCACCAAAACGCTGACCACCCATTTGTGATTTCCCACTTAAAGGCTGTTGACTGACTAAAGAATAAGGTCCAACGGCTCGGGCATGATATTTGTCCTCCACCATATGAATCAGTTTCATAATATAACCCACCCCAACCAAAGCTTTTTTTTCATAAGGTCTTCCCGTTTGGCCGTCATATAATGTCACTTTTCCATCAACCGGCCATCCCAAGCGTTTTAACTCCTCAATGATAAACTCCTCTTTAATCTTTTCAAAAACTGGCGCGTTGATCACCACTCCTTTCTTTTTAGCAATAAGACCAACAACCACTTCAAAAAGTTGACCCAAATTCATCCTAGAAAGCACTGACAAAGGCGAAAGAATAACATCAACCGGTGTCCCATCTTCCAAATAAGGCATATCCCATTCTGGTAAAATCTTAGCAATCACTCCTTTATTTCCATGGCGACCGGCCAATTTATCACCAACAACCACTTTTCTTAATTGAGCGGTAGTGACGATAATCCTTTTAATAATGCCTGGTTCTAATTCGTTTGGATCTTTTTTAGCATCAATCACTTCAATATCAACCACTGTTCCTCGTTTGCCATAAGGAACACGCAAGCTTGTGTCTTTAACATCTTTGGCTTTTTCACCAAAAATGACTCGAAGAAGCCTCTCCTCAGCCGTTAACTCTCGTTCACCTTTTGGCGCCACTTTTCCAACCAAAATATCACCAGCTTTGACCTCAGTTCCAATCACCACTAAACCATTTTTATCAAGATTTTGTAGAACCTCTTCTCTCACATTGGGAATATCACGGGTTAACTCCTCTGGTCCAAGCTTAGTGTCGACTAAATCAGCGACAAACTCTTCCATCGAAATTGAATTAAAAATATCTTCTTTCACTAAACGTTCTGAAATAACAAATCCATCCTCATACCCCAATCCATTCAAAGAGGAATAAGCAATAACAAGATTTTGACCCAAAGCTAATCGCCCATTTTCTGTGGCTGGTCCATCAATTAAAAGCTCACCTTTTTTTATCTTTTGATTAGGGCTGACTTTTGGTCGCTGATCAAAAGCCACGTCTTTGTTGGTGCGGCGGTATCTTTCTGGGTTAAATTGATATACTTTTCCACTTTTTCCTTTAAATATCAACTTTTCACTATCAACATACTCAACCACCCCATCCTCAGGTGCATAAATTGTCCGCCCCATCGCCGAAGCAATTTTTCTGGTCAGTCCCGTATCCACTAAGGGCGCTTGGGATTTTACCAAAGGTACTGCTTGACATTGCATATGACTTCCCATCAACGCCCGCGAAGCATCATCATTTTGAAGAAAAGGAATCAAAGAAGCTGAGGCACCAACAATCTGTTGGTGAGAAACATCAACAAAATCCAATTTCTCAACTGGTACTTCAATAATCTCACCCCCGTATCTTATGGTGACTATCTCATCTTCAATCACATCATTTTCATTGATTTTTAAATCTTTTGAGGCAATATAATAATTTTCTTCATCATCAGGAGGCAAATAAACAATCTCATCAGTTAATTTCACCAAAGTTTTACCTTCCTTTTTTTCTTTAACTACTTTTTGATAAGGAGTCTCTAAAAATCCATATTCATTTACTTTGGTATATAAAGAAAGATAAGTCACCACCCCAATATTTGGTCCTTCTGGTGAACGAATGGGACAGATTCGACCATATTGAGAAGAAGATATATCACGCAAAGAAAAAGAGGCTCTTTCTTTTTCTATCCCCCCTGGTCCACCAACGGTCACTCTTCTTAAATTATCTAATTCTGATAAAGGATTAACTTGATCAACAATGGTGGAAAGTTGACTGGTTCTAAAAAAGGAATTAATGGCCACAATCAAAGGCTTTGAATTAACCACCAACGAGGGAGAAACGTTGGAATCGATACTTACCAAACTCATCCTTTCTTTAATCTCTCGTTCTACTCTTACCATTCCCACTCTTATTCCATACATTGAAACCAATTCTCCACAAGTTCTAAGTCTTCGATTGCCTAAATGATCAATATCATCAAACTTTCCTTTCCCCAAAGTTAAGTTTAATAAATACTTGATGGTGGAAATAATATCTTCTTTTTTAATTAAAAAATTTTCCTTATCGATCTTAAAATTTAATCCCAATTTTTTATTGATTTTATATCGTCCCGGGGCCGCTAATGAATAACGACGAGGATCAAAAAATAAATTTTCTAAAACTTTATAGGCATTTTCCAAAACCAACGGTTCACCCGGTCTTACTTTTTTATAAATCTCCAAAACGGCTTCATCTTTATCTTTGGCGTGATCCTTTTTTAATGTTGGAACCAGATATTTTTCCAAAAGTGATTGATCTAAATCAGAAAAATAGGAAAGAATTTGCGAATTATTTTCTCCATCAAAAGATTTAATAAAGGTGGTGACAAGAAACTTTCGTTTTTTATTAATCTTCATCTCAATTAAATTATTTTTATTTAAAGTCACATCAATCCATGCGCCAATATAAGGTCGAATCTCGGCATTACATAAAGTCACCCCGGTAATTTTGTTAACTTCAGCCGTAAAATAAACACCAGGCGAGCGCACCAGCTGATTAATAATGGCTCTTTCAATTCCATTGATGATAAACGTTCCCCGCTCTGTCATCTTTGGCAGATTAAAAAAGTAAACATCTTGCTCTTTTTTTTCACCGGTTTTTTTATTAATTAGTCGAAGACGAAGATAAACAGGAACATCATAAGTAAGTTTCTTTTTCAAACAAAGATCTAAAGAATAACGCGGCTCACCGAAAAAAATATCAATAAATTCTAAAACAAACCGTTTTTCGGTGTAATCGTAAATTGGGAAAAACTCAGAAATAATTTCTTTTAAATCAAAATCAATAAACTTTTGCCAAGATTTTTTTTGAATTTCAATCAAATCCAACTTTTCCAATCTCGAATCCAGTTCCCCCAAAAATATTTCTTCAGGGAGTTTAGTTTTTGATTGAGTTTTATTCATTAGTTTTTAAACTTTTTAAAATGAAAGCTTTTAACAATAAAAATCCCCGCAACCACCCTTTGTGGATTTTGGGGAAAATAAAAAAAACTAATCTTGAAATAATATATTCTACACTTCCTTCTTTAAAAAATCAAGAGGTTTTTTCAACAATTCTTCCTTCTTTAACAAAAAATTTTTTGTTTGTTTTTTCACCGGATGAGCTAAATATTTTATTCTACCAATAATTTCTGAAAAACCTAAATTCACTTTTTTCTCTTGATGATTATTTTTTTTGTTATCGTTAAAGCCTTCTTTTTCTAAAAATTCTTCTTTTAGTAAAAATTTAATCTCCTCTAAAAAATGAGGAAAGTTTTTTTCGTAATTCTCAGAATATTCCAAAAAGTTTTTTAAAATTTTTCTTCCTTTTTTTGTTCCAAACAAAAAAGCAAAAAAAGCAGTAAATAAAATCCCTAAACTAAAACCAAACCAAAAATTACTTACCCTCTGCCTTTTTTCCATTTTTTTTCTCAAAAAGATCAAAAATTTTTAAAAGAACTTTAACGCCAGAAAAAAAACCCAAAAACTCATCAAATCCATGTTCCAACGAAGTCCCTACTTTCTCAAAACTCTCAATTATTTGATTAATCTTTTTTAATATTTTTCTTAAATCGATTAAGATAAAAATTAACTGTAAACCAATAATCACCAAAAGAATGGTGGTTAAAATTAAAATTACGGTTAATAAAAGTTGAGTCGTCTCCATATCTTATAAAATTTTTTTAAAAATTTCTAAAGCGGGCGAGTTTTTCTTTTTCGCCCAGTAAAGATTAGCTAAAAGTAGGGTATCAAAAGTCCCCGCATCTAACCAATAACCTTCAAGTTCACTCCAGTAAAGTTTACCTTCTTTAAGATAAAAATTATTCACTTGGGTAATCTCCAATTCACCGCGGCCGGCAAAATTGGGATCACATTTTCTTATATAATCAAAAACTTTATTATCATAAATATATAATCCAGTAACGGCGTAGTCAGAGGGAGGATTTTTTGGCTTTTCTATAATCTCAATTATTTTTTTTGGATTGTTTTTATCAAAGCGCGGCACTCCAAAACGACTAGGATCCGGAACCCTTTTTAAAAAAATCATCGCTCCATCTTTAAAATTTTTAACCGCCAAAGAAATATCCGCATCGGTGGTGTTGTCACCTAAAATGACGGTGATCGGCTTTCCCTTGCTAAAATCCTCAGCCAACGATAAAGCATCAGCAATTCCTCCTTTTGGATTTTCTTGATAAGCAAAATCCAGATGAGCTAACCCAAATTCTTTACCATTTTTTAACACCTGAATAAAATGACCAGCATGAGGTCCAGAAACCACGATCAATACATCAGTTATACCAGCCTTTACCAAAGTTTGAATTGGATAATAAATCATTGGTTTATCGTAAACCGGCAAAAGATGTTTGTTAGTAGCAAAAGTTAATGGATAAAGACGGGTCGCCAACCCACCAGCCAAAATTACACCTTTCATATTTTTTTAAGGTAAAATAATAATTTTTAAAAGAAAAAGGAGAATAAAACCAATCATAACATATTCTAACACAATTTTAAAGTGAAGATGATCGTGGATTATATGATGATAAACTCCCCAAATGATGTAAAAACTAACAAACGCCAAAAGAACAATAAACTCCAAAAGTCGCTCACCACGGAACAGGTTTAAAGCCAAAATAAAAAAAATTCCTGCGGTTAAAAGAAGAAGATAATCAAAAGTATGTTTTTTTAGTTCTTTTTTTATGTGATTAATCATAAAATTACTCCTCGACTAATAATAAAAAGACCAATCGCTAAAAATCCCAAAAAAATAAAATGGGCTAAATTTTTTCCAGTAAAACGCAGTTTTAAAATCCCTATTTTACTGGCAAAATAAAAATCAACAATCAATGTTAACATTAAAATAGCAATAAAACCTAAATTAAAATCAAATAAAAATTTGTTAACGTTAACCACCGGTTTTTGTTCTTTATTTGCCAAAACCGCAGGAGCTAAAGATGAAGGCGATTTTGAGAGAGGTATTTCTTTTTTCTCTGTGGCAAAAACTTGATGTTTTTCCACTAAATTTTTAGCCAAATTGATTGAAGCCGGCTTACCAAACATTTGAACAACCAAAGTGGTTGGTTCACCGTTTAAAGTCCCATTAACCACGGCAAAACCAATATCGGTATACTCTTTTTTTAAAATATTTTCTCGATGAGTATTTGAGTTCATCCAGGCCGAAACCACGTTTTCTGAAAAAAGAAAGTTTTTAGCTAAATTCTCACCGGCATACTCATACTCGTAACCAGCGTTTAAAATAAACTGCCAAGGAGTTTCGCCATTGGGACCAAAATGGGCCCAGTAATTTTTATTAAACATATCTAAACCTTTTTGATAAGCTGCCTTTGAAAGTTTTTCACTGTAATTTAGGGGGGGTAAATTGTAGTTTTGTCTTTCTTTATTAGTAAGCTCATAAAGTTTTTGAATAGTAATATCGGTGGCATAACCTAAGATATTAGAAAGGGATGTGGACTTAAACAAAAACGTAAAAAACAAAGCCAGTAAAAGATAATAGGTTAAAAAATCTAAGTGAAGTAGTCTTGATCGAAAGTGATTGTCTTCTTTTGGGATAAAAAGGTGATGAAAAAAATTTTTTATTCGGGAAAAGTTCATAGAAAAATGATAATTAATTTTTTTAAAAAAGGCAAGAAAATTGTTTTTTTAAGAAAAATGTTTGAAGGTTTTGATAATAATTCCAAAAGCAGATAAAACTGAGTAGGAAAATGAAAGCAAAGACAAAAATGAATAACGATTTATTCTTCTTTTGTTATAAATACCTAAAACATCAGTTTTATTATTAACTAAAGCTAAATCATTTTGTTGATCTATCTTAATATCAAAAGCGGGTTGATAATAATTTTGATAATAATAAGGATTTTGATTAACTTTTTTATTAATAGAAAAAGCACTTTTAGTTGGTGAGGTAATAATTGGGGAAAGAGTTAAAGTGATTAAACTTTTGGTTGAGGTTACCTCTTTGGTCGGTGTTGGATTAAAACAAAAGTTATTTTTTTGATTTTTACTTGGTTCTTGAAGACAAAACTCATCGCTCTCAAAACTAACCCGACCAAAACTTTTTCCCTTTTGAGAATTTTTATACTCAAAACTATCTTTTTCTTTTTTATCAAAATCCAAAAGCCGAACAACATCACCATCATTGTTAAACATTGCCGTTGATAAATCAAAAGCGGCATAACTTTTTGGTTGAATGGTCAAAGAAAACTTTTTAGGCGAAGAACCACCATCTTCAATATCATCAATATACCAATTATTTAAATTAACAATAAAATCATTGTCATTATAAATCTCCACCCACTCATTTTCACCTGTTTGGGGATTAGGATAAACCTCAGAAAGATAGATATTTTGATAAGAGATAGGTGTTGCAATAGGTGTGTTTTTTAGTGATGAATTTTGGGTGGGAAAATTGGTAGGGGACAGGCATGCCTGTCCCACACAATTTAAAACTGGAGTTTCTGTTGGAGGGGGTGTTGGAGTCAAAGAAGGAGGAATAAATTCTTCAACTAAAATATTATCAAAAATAGCAGAACCATTAACCACAAGAAGTCTAATTTTTGCCGAGTTTATCCCCACTGGAGGGTTTTTTACAAGTTCAACTTTTTGCCAGGAAGAAGATGGGGTAGCAACAGGTGTGTCTTCAGTTAAAAACTGACTTCCCGAGGTATCGAAAGATTTATACCAAGCAATTCTTAAAAATGCTTTCTCCGGATATGGTTCTTTTAATTTTATCCAGCCAGATATCTTATATGTTAAAGTAGAAGAAATATCTAAAACTATTTGCTCAACTCCAAATGAACTAGTTTTGTTGTTAGTTATTTTAGCCGACCTTGTACCCTCAACTGCCTCATCTTCCAAGATATCAAACAACACACCAGAATAATTTGTTGCCCAAAATTCTTTACCATTTTCAAAACTATAATTAGAAACTAAATTAAAAGCGTAAGTTTCAATTTTAGATTGACAAAATAAGAAAAGAATGGTTAAAAAAATAAAAATTTTTTTCATTTTTATTTTCTTGCTGGTTTTTTTTCTTTAAAAGCAATAATTATCAATAAAATAATTATTAAAATAATTTTGTTGATATTTTCATCCCAAAAGTTATATCAGCGAAGTCTTTCATAAATTTAATTTATTTTTTCTCAAAATTTCTGTCAATAGCCTATAAGCAACAAAAAGAATATTTTAGAAGATTTAATAAACATAAGCCGAACAGATAGTAGAATAATAGTCATAAAAATTTTTATCTGGGCCGTAACTTGGATCGTGCATTTTGTAGTTATTTCCTTCTTTTTTTGTTAAAACAACAAAATGATCGCCACCATAATCACAGCTAGTTCGGTAAATACCAACGATTACATACTGATTAGAATTAAGATAATTATCAATTTCTACAATTGATATTGCTTTTCTTGATTTCCCACCTAAAATAGGCGCATTTAAATTTAGATAAGCGGTTAACCCATAAAAATTATCATAATTTGAAGCGATATCAGAAGGAGTTATGTTCAATCCCATTTTTTTTCCAACCATTGCAGTTGAGGTAATTAAACAACCAACATTTAAGATATTCTCTGAGGAATAACCAATTGTTTGATAGGCCCAGCGTTCATCTCTTTGGGAATAATAATTGCCATCCGAACCACTACCAAAACCATTAGCAGCAATTGGTGAGTTAACTCCTGATTGTTGGACGAAAGACTTAAAAGCCGCTAATTGTCGTCGAGCTTGATTTAATATTCGTTGATAAAGCGCCTCACTATTTTGAGTATCAGCTAAAAGTTTTCTTTTTGCATTTTGTTGATTTAAAAGTTCAGTTTTTTGCTTGGCTAAAAGAGCTTTTAGATTATCAAGCTCAACCTTTTTTTCCTCCCGTAGTTTTTTTTGCTCTTCAAAGTTAATTTTGGCGTTTTGGACTTGGATGATTAATTTTTGATTATTTTCTCGAGTGGTTTTTATATATTTGATTCGATTAACTAAATCATCAATTCTATCTGCCTCAAGAAAAATCGATAACAAAGAAATTCTTTTATTTTTATAATCAGCAACAATTTTTTTTAATAAAAGTTTTGAAAGCGTATTTAATGATTCATCGAGTCCTTCAATTCGTTCGTTTAAAATTCCAATTTCTTTTTCCGTTTGTTCAATTTTATTTTCGGTTTCGGCCACTTTTAAATTAGTTAAATAGATTTGAGTATCAATGTAGCTTATTTCTGAAGCTAATGTATTTCTTTGTTTAGCCAGTTGGGAAAGTTTTTCTTCACATTTATTTTTTATTTCTTGAAGTTCTTCTCGGGAACGACCGCTTAAATTTATTCCAACTTCACATTCAATTGCGGGAATATTTTTATTAAAAAGAAAAAGGAATAACAAACTAAAGAAAAAGAGAAAAAAAATTTTCTTCATAATTTTTATTATAGATATTTTTTGGTTGCTAAAAAGGTAGAAAAAAGAGAAACAAGGACACCAAATAAAGAAGTAACAAGAAAGGTAATTGATAAAAAACTCCAGTTAATTGGCCAAATCAAAAGATTGAAGTTTAAAATGTTTAAAGAAAGTGATGAGATTCCTTGAAGATAAGAATTAAGAAAAGGTTGAAAATAAAATAAAATTGCAAGAATTATTGAAAAAGCAAAAATCGAAGCGAAAATCGCCATAAAAAAAGCTTCTTTTAAAAAAGGTCTTCGGATATAAGAATAGGAAGCCCCTAAAAGATTTAAGATTTCAATCTCCTCTTTTTTTAGAGCTATTTTAAAATGAGTAATTGTTATTAAAACCGTATTTGTCATTAAAAATAGATAAATGAAAAAAGTTAATGATATTTTTCTCAAAATAGAAGTTAAGGTTAGTAGTCGATCAAGAATATCTTTTTGGAACTGAACTTCATCAACACTGACTTGTTTTTTTAAATATTCTGCAATTTGCGGAAGAAAAATTGGTTTTTTGGCATATATTTCCAATGAGGGAGGTAAAATATCCGCAGAAACCATTTCCAAAAGCAGAGGATTGTCTTGATTCATTTTTTTATAATTTTCAAAAGCCTCCTTCTGATTAGTATACTTTATCGACAAAACTTTACCCGAACTTACCAACTCATCTCGAATCTTAAATATTTCATTTTCATTGGTTTTTGGTTGAAAATAGGCAATAATCTGAGGCCGAGTTTCTAAATAAGCCAAAATCCCTTCAAAAAAAGCCAAAGAAAAAAGAAGAAAAAAAGTCAAAAATAAAGAAAAAAAAAGGACTGAAAAAGAAGCCGCTGATTGAAAAGGAGTCCTTTTTATAGAAATTAAAAAATCTCTCATAAGATATTTTTAAAACTCATATTTTCCCTTTCGCAAATCTTTTACTATTTTTCCGTTTTTTAACACTAAAACTCGTCTTTGAAAACTATTAACAATATCAGCATTATGAGTAGCAAAAATAATTGTTTTTTCTTTTTCTATCTTTTTAAAAATCTTCATTATCTCCCAAGAAGTTTGAGGATCCAAATTGCCCGTTGGCTCATCGGCTAAAATTATCTTTCTCTCACCAACAATTGCTCGAGCAATCGCCACCCTTTGTAATTCTCCTGCGGAAAGTTGAATGGGAAAAACTTTTTCTTTATCCGCCAAACCCACAATCGAAAGCGCTTTTTTTACTTTTTCCTTAATCTTCAAAAAACTATATTTTTCCAAAACCTGTAAGCTTAAAGCTACATTTTCAAAAACATTTTTATCATAAAGAATCTTAAAATCTTGGAAAACTACCCCTAAATTTCTTCGCAAAGTCAAAATTTTTGAAAAATTTTTATCGGTAATATCCATCTCGTTAACAAAAATCGACCCGGAAGTTGGAAGAAACTCTCTGAGAATAAGTTTTAAGATCGTTGTTTTTCCCGCGCCCGATGGACCAACTAAAAAAACAAACTCGCCCTCTTCCACAGAAAAAGAAACGTTTTCTAAAGCAACGTTTCCTAGAGGAAATTTTTTTGTAACTTTTTCAAAAACAATCATTTTTCCTCTAAAACTTCAATATAACCAACATCCATTAGCCAGCCAGCTTTTTGTCCAGCAAATGTTTGACCGTAAACCCGGACTTTTTTTCCTAAATATGAAGATAGATCAACCGTTGATGATGTTAGATAAACATTTTGTGAGGGCCCACCTGGCCGCTCAAGATGAAAATTCCCCTCCCCATCAATCCCCCCTTCTTTTAAAATCCCCTCGGCTTTGTCTTTAAAAATTTTTTTATCTACCACGCCTGCCGCTTTTTCTTCTTTTTTAATCTCTTTTTTTTCTTTTGGCCCAATTTTAAAAGGAATTTTGGTTAATAAAAAACCTGTTAATATTCCCAAAAAAATGGCTAAACCTAAATAAGAAAAAAAATAAAAAAAAGAAACTTTTTCCCCCTTATTTTTTTCTTCTTTTTCATCACTTTCTAACGATCTAATTAAACTTTTTTTTTGATCTTCCATAAAAATTAGGATAACAATTTTTTAAAAGAAAAGCAAGTTTTTTAAAAAGTATTATTATCTTGTCATTTTTAGATATGCCTCAATAAATCCATCAATCTCTCCATCCAAAACTGCCTCAACGTTTGTTTCTTCATAATCAGTTCGCAAATCCTTTATTAACTTATAAGGATGAAGAACGTATGAGCGAATTTGCCGACCCCAAGAAGCAATCTTTCCTGTTTTTAAGCTTTGGATTTCTTTGTTTTTCTTTTCTTCCTCAATCTGCCAAAGTTTAGCCCGAAGAATTTTTAAGGCATTTTCTCGATTTTGTCCTTGATAACGCTCCTTTTGACAAGTAACCACTATTCCTGTTGGTTTATGACGAAGACGAACGGCCGTTGATACTTTATTAACATTTTGCCCCCCATGACCACCAGAACGAAAAAATTCCCACTCCAAATCATCTTCTTTTATTTCAATATTTTTTTCTTCAATTATTGGTAAAACCTCAACTAAAGCAAAAGAAGTTTGTCTTAATTTATCAGCATTAAAAGGCGATTGTCGAACCAAACGATGAACTCCAGCTTCCCCTTTTAATAAACCATAAGAAAAAAGACCATAAACATTTAAAACCGCGCTTTTTATCCCTGCCTCCTCCCCTTCAACCTGATCAACTATCTCCCATTGCCAACTTTTTTTGGTAAAAAAGCGAGTATACATTCGAAGAAGCATCGCCGCCCAATCCATTGCTTCCGTCCCCCCTTGTCCGGCATAGATGGAAAAAATCGCATCTCCCCGATCATAAGGGTCAGACAAAAAAAGATTTATCTCATATTGATTAATCAATTTTTCCGCTTCCAAAGCATCTTCTTCAATAAAAAGAGGTAAAATCTCCAAATCTTCAATTTCTTTTTTAAGCTGAGCAATTTTTTTCATAACAGCCGAAGCATTGTTTGGGTCTTGCCAAAAATAAGAATCATATGTTTTTTCTTCTAATTTTTTTAATTCCTCTTTTTTTTGAGAAAGATTAATTTTTTTTAAAATAAGATCCAACCGTTTTTGAAGTTCTTTTTTTTTCTCTTCCATAATTTTTTATTTAAAGTCCTTGCCAATAACAATGACGATATCTGAAGCTTCTTTATCAGAAAGCGTCCCTATTTTAAAAGAAGAAACATATTTTTTTAGATCTTCTTCAATTACCGAAATTAAATAAGTTTTTTCCTTTTTTACCGACACTTCTGTCTTTTCATAGTCAAAACTATCGGCGTTGCCTGTTAAAATTTCCTGATAACCTTTTTCTTTCAAAATTTCCTTAACCACTGAGGCTTTACCCGAAACTCCCGAGCCATTAAGAACTTTAATGCGCACTTTTGGTTTATCGACTAAAATCTTTGGTGTTGGCGTTGGTGAAGGAGAAATCACAATCGTTGGTGTTGGCGAAGGTTTTTGGGTTTTTACCAATAAAGAAGGAAAAGTGATTTTGGGCTTAATCGTTGAAAGAAAAATAAAAAACAAAATTGAAGAAATAAAAGAAATAAAAAATATGACTAAATCTTTTTTTAGCAAAAAGAGTGGTTCTTTTTTTATTTTCTCTTGTAATGAATAAAAATTAGCTTTTCTTAAAAAAGTAAAATCTTTATTTTCTTTAGAAAAAACAAAAGTTCCAAAACAAGTATCTAAACTTAAAATTGGTAAAACATTTTTTTCTTCAGTTAATAAAAGTTTTAAATATTCATCATAAAAATTGATAATAATTTTTTTTAATGGGTTAGTCCAAATGCCAACCGCTTTGGTAAAAGTATCTTGACGAATATTTTCTGAAGAAGAACCAGAAATAATCAAACGATTAGGTCTATAGCCCAATTTTTCTAAAACCTCTTTTTCTTTTTTAACAACCATTTCTAAGGAATTCTTTTGATTTACCTCAGAGGCCCACCTTTCGCTTTTTAACAAACCAAGGTTATCATATAAGTAACCAAAAGCATAATCTTTATGATAGTGAACATAAAAAACAACTTCATTTTTTTCTTTTCTTAAAGTTTTTTCAAAAAGTTTAAAATAAGCCAAAGTTTCCGGAATAATATTTGTAATTTTTAAATTTAAAAGGGAAAAAACCTTTTCCAAATCTTGGAGTTTTTTTTGAGTCAAACCAAAAAAATTAACTACTTTTTTTTGAGGTGTTTGATAGGGTAATATAGCGCTTAATAAAGACTCATTTTCAATCTTAAATTGAGTTTTTACCTTGTCAAAAACATAACTTTCAACCGCCGACGAAGAAAGGTCCAATGGGACTTCAGTTCGCAAAAAAATAAAAAAATCCTGGGGAAGAATAAGAAAAACCTCTTTTTCTCCTTCACTTTTTTTAGTTAAAGTCAACCCTTCTTTAATCGCCGAAGCTAAAATATCAATGTTTATTATTTGACCATCTTTCAAAAGTTGGGTTTGATGGGTTTTTTCAAAATAGTCAACTTCATAATGAGAAAAAATGTTTTTTTTAAACACCAAAATTTTAACTTGATGGTTTTTCAACGAAAGAAATATCATACTAAATAATAGTATAACATTAAATTAAAAGTTTACAATTAGAAAAAAGTTTCTTTTTGAAAGAATGGTAAAATAATAACGATGGAAAACACCCTTGAGGAAATTAAAAAAAGAATTGATATTGTTGAATTTATTAGTAGTTTTATTCCTTTAAAAAAAACCGGTCGCAATTTTAAAGCGCTTTGCCCTTTCCATCAAGAAAAAACTCCCTCTTTTATTGTTTCTCCAGAAAGACAAATTTGGCGGTGTTTTGGTGCCTGCAACGAAGGAGGCGATATTATCAAGTTTTTAATGAAATGGGAAAACCTTACCTTTTTTGAAGCCTTAAAGGAATTGGCAAAAAAAGCGGGCGTCACCCTAAAAAAAATTGATTTTGAAGATAAAGCTTGGCAAAAGAAAAAACGTTTTTTAGAAATGAATAATCTTGCGGCTGAATTTTTTCAATATGTTTTGTGGAAAACTGACTTTGGTAAAAAAGCCATCGAATATCTTTATCAAAGAAAAATCAAAAACGACACAATAAAAAAATTCGGTCTTGGCTATGCGCCTTTTTCTTGGGAATCTCTTCTTTCTTTCTTAAAAAAGAAAAAATACGAAGAAGAAGAAATGTTTGAAAATGGCTTAGTGTTTAAAAACGAAAAGGGTCGCTTTTGTGATTATTTTCGTGGTCGGTTAATTTTTCCCATTCGTGATCCGCGGGGCAATATTATTGCTTTTTCCGCAAGAACCTTAAAAAGTGAAGAAAAAGAAGCAAAGTATATTAACACCAAAGAAACAATTTTATATCACAAACGGGAAACCCTTTTTGGAATTGATTTGGCCAAAGAAAGTATTAGAAAAGAAAACAACGTCTATATCGTTGAAGGCGAATTTGATGTTATTTCTCCCTATCAAGCCGGTTTTACCAATTTTGTTGCCATCAAAGGCTCGGCTTTAACCAAAGAACAACTAATGTTTCTTAAACGCTATACAGAAAGAATTACCCTTACCTTAGACAGCGATGCCTCGGGTGAAGAAGCAGCCAAAAAAGCAATAGAAGAAGCAGAAAAATTTGACTTTGATATTAACGTCGTTACTTTTAATTTTGCCAAAGATCCTGATGAAGCGGTAAAAAAAGATGTTAATTTGTTTAAAAAAACCATTAAAAACCCAGTTGGAATTTATGATTTTTTAATTGAAAAAATCTTAAAGAAGTATCCCGAAAAAACTGCCTTTGCCAAGAAAAAAATTAGCGAAGAAATCATTCCTTTTATTTCTGAAATTAAAAATGCGGTTGTTCAATCGCATTATGTAAAAAAATTAACCACTTTATTGGAAGTTAATGAACAAAGCATTCAAAACCTAATTAAAAAAAATCTTCTTCTTAAAAAAAGAAAACTTGAGTTTATTCCAAAAACCAAAAAAAGTAATGACTCTCATCTTATTTTGGCCGAAAAATATCTTTTAAGTCTTATTTTCCAATCAGAATCACCATTTTCTTTGGCTGATTCAGTTTTCTCCATCCTTTCCCCAAAAAACTTTCAACTGCCGGCTTTAGGAAAAATTGCCACTTTTTTTTTAGAGTACAAAGTAAAGAATGAAAAATTTGTTTTAGAAAATTTTCTTAAAAATCTTCCTTCCGAACTAAAACCGGTATTTGATGAAATCTTTCTTCTTGCTTCGGTTGATTTTGAACTTAAAAAAGAAAAAATAGAAAAATTAGCTTATCAAATAAAAAAATACTCCTTAAAAAATCAAATAAAAAGTCTTCTCTTAGAAAACGAAGAAAAAGTAAAAACCGAAGAATTAAAACATCTAAATTACCAATTAAAAGAAGTAGAAAAAAAATTAATTTCTTTATAAAATTAATTGTCATGACCAAAACAAAAATTCCCAAAAACCTCAATTATCTTCTAAAGCAGGGTGAAGAAGATGGATTTCTTGTTCAAGATGATATTCTTTTAGTCTATCCTGAACCAGAAAAACATATTGAAGAAATCGACGATTTTTTTGACAAAGCCTTTAAAAAAGGCGTTGATATTTTTGAAACCATTTCTTCTCGCGAAGAAGAAGAAGCAAAAAAAAGTATTGAAGAACTTGAGAAAGAGCTAGAACAACTAGAGATTTTAAAACATGGCGAATCACTTGATCCGATAAAACTTTATCTTAAAGAAATTGGTCAAACACCGCTTTTAACGGCTGAAGAGGAAATCATGTTGGCTAAGAGATATGAAAAGGGAGACCAGGAAGCAAAAGAAAAATTGATTAAAGCCAATTTAAGACTGGTGGTTTCGGTAGCAAAAAAATATTTAGGAAGACGACTTTCTTTTTTGGATCTAATTCAAGAAGGAAACAAGGGTTTAATCCGAGCAGTGGAAAAATACGATTGGCGACGGGGATATAAATTTTCAACTTATGCTACCTGGTGGATTCGTCAAGCAATAACCAGAGCGATTGCCGACCAGTCAAGAACGATAAGGATTCCCGTCCATATGGTTGATCAAATTAATCGTTTTTACAAAATTCAAAGAAAACTTGCCCAAAAATTAGGCCGTGAACCAAAAACAAAAGAGATTGCTAAAGAAATGCAACTTTCGGTTGAGGAAGTGGAACATCTTAAAAAAATCTCTCAACAACCACGTTCTTTATCAACACCTATTGGTGATGATAAAGAAACAACTTTAGAACAGTTTGTTTCCGATATTAACGAACCTTCCTTATATGATAAAGTGTCTCGTGAGTTTTTAAAAGATGCTTTAAACAACGTTTTAAATACACTTTCACCGCGAGAAAAAAAAGTGCTTTCGATGCGTTTCGGTTTAGAAGATGGAAAACCAAAGACTTTGGAAGAAGTGGGAGCCTATTTTAAAGTCACCCGCGAAAGAATCCGTCAAATTGAAGTTAAAGCCATAAGAAAATTAAAACATCCAACCCGCGCCAGAAAATTAAAAGATTTTCTTGAATAATGTTATGAAAAAAGAAATCCCCCACTCTCAAAAAGTTTTAAATCTTTGGGGAATTATTTTAATTATTTGGGCGTTTTATCGTCTAAAACTTAAAATGCCAGAATGGTTTGATGAGTTTGTGGCAAAACCAATAATTTTTATCTTGCCGGTTTATTATTTTATTAAAAAAATTGAAAAAAGATCATTTCTTCCTTCATTAAATTGGTCTTTTAAAACAGTTAAAAAAGATTTTTTAATCTCAATTTTTATTGGATTAGTAATTTTTTTGACAATTACTTTAGCGAATTATTTTCGAACCAAGGAGGTTGTCTTTTTAAAATATAAAATTAGTTATTTAAGTATTTTTTATATTATTTTTGTTTCTTTAATAACGGCTATTTCTGAACAAATTTTATCAACTGGATTCGTATTAAAAAGATTATACGAAGAAACAAAAAACTTTTATCAAGTGGCTTTTTTTAATGCCGTTCTTTTCTTCTTTTTACATGTTCCTCTGCGATTTACTATTCCTGGTTTAATGGAAAATCAACTCATTTTTTTAATGATGACCGATGTATTTTTAAGTCTTTTAAATTCCTATTTTTATTTAACTTATAAAAGTCTTAATCTGCCTATTTTTATTCATGCTTTTTATAATGTTATTATTGCTTTAATTGCTTAAAATTTCTTTAATATAAAATACAGGTTCATTTCGAAAGATAATTTTTTTTAAATTTCTTTCTTCATAAAAATCATGTGGTCGGCCAATTATGACGATATTTTTTTCTTGAGGATTGTAATCTAGATTAAAAATAAATTTATCAAACTTTTCTGATTGAGAAAATCCATATTCATCTATTGAGCCACTATTAGCTTGTTTTTGATATTCTTTTGGCGAATATTTTAAAAAAAAGAGCAAGAATATATAAGGTGGCCCATTTTCTTTTGTTATATAAAACTTATCGAATTTTTGATAATTGTTTTTTATATAATCGGTTAATTCTTTATATCCACATTGCCAAGCATGAATAGTTATTGCTTTTTTTGGGTAGTGATTTAAATAAAAGTCCCAATTATAAAATTGGAAAAAAAGAAAAATAATAAAATTTATGCTCAAAATTAAAAAATAATTTTTTCTTTTAAAGTTATTAATAAAATTTAAAAAACCATAAGCAGTAATTATTAGAATTGGTATTATGATAAAAAAAGTTCTTGGTAGTGATGGATTAGCCCAAGTTAAACTTCCAGTTATAGGAGAAATCATCATTATAACTAAAAGATAGTAACGATTTTTTTCTTTATTTTTAAAAAGATAATAAAGACCAATAAAAAAGAAAAAATATTCTACCGGCGTAATAATTGACAAAAATTGAGGAAATCCAAATCTATAATTTTCGTCACCATTTATTACTAAAAATTGAGGAGAAAAATATTTTAAATACTCAAAAATTCGTTCTTTTAAACCAACTGTTAACTTGTTATAAATAATTTTTGATCCTCCCTCGCCTCTTAGCTCATTAATTTTTAAGGAAAGGCCGGGATTGTTTAAAAAAAATAAATTAATGACTCGGTTTGGTTTATAAATTAAATCGGTAATAAAAAATAATACCAAGATTAATATAATTCCCAAAACAATTTTTTTACTTACTTGTTTTTTAAGATGATAAAAAATTGCCAAAATTAAAAACATTAAACCAAAAACTCGACTTGATTGATAGGAAAAAAGTGATAACAAAAGAGAAATAAAGAAAAAAAATTGATATTTAATTTTTTTCTTATCCTTGGCTAAAAGAAAAAAATAGGAGGATGAAGTGATTAAAAAAGAAGTCAAAAATGCCTCATGAAGTTGTCTTGTCATAGATTGAACTGCCCAACAAACAACAAAAAGAAATGTTGATAATATAGAAATTTTTTTATTTCTAAAAAGATAACTTGTCAAGCTATATATCAACCAAGGAAAGAATAATAAGATAAAGGCATTGATCAATTTAATTGACCATAAGTTTAGTCCAAAGAGATAAATAAAAGGAACATTTAAATAAACAAGAAGCGGCATCTTATAATCGGAAAATGACTTAAATCTTACTGGTAAAAATTGACCGAATTCATCTTTGCCGGTTTTTAAAATTGAGTAGCTATTATAGGAAAAGGCTGATTCATCGGCATTAATGCAAGGAGGTGATTGATTAATTTTATAAAAATGTAGAAAAAAACCTAAAAAGGTAATAAACACTAAGATAAAAAAAGTTTTTTTATCCATTTTCAAAAAAAGAAATAATTTTTTTATCTTTAATTTTATAAATTTTTATAGTCGATATCTTTTTAATTATAATTAATGGAATTTTTAATATAAAAGTAATCACTGCCTTTAAATAAATAAGATCAAAAATTATTATTGATTTAATTAATTTTTTAAAAAAGAAAAAAATAAATTTAGCTATTAAGTCAAAATCGGTGGTGTTTTTTAAACTAAAAATTAACTGATTGCGATAAGCGATAGTTTTAATTTCATTTTTATCAAAATATTTACTAATTGTTGTTTGATGATGGTGTTCAACTAAAATTTTAGGATCAAACAAAATCTTAAAACCCGCTTTCCAAGCACGATATGATAAATCAACATCTTCCCAGTAAAAAGGAGAATAAAGATTATCAAAAGCACCAAGATAATTAAATTTTTTTTTGTCAATTAAACAGGCACCACCTTCTGCCCAGGCATTAAATCCAAAATTTAAATTATTGGCTTTTTGATGACAAAACAATCCATCTTTAAAATAAAGAATATTTTTTCCAACAATTTGGTTATCTTTTTCTACTTGAGCAAAAGAAACAGCAAAAAGATTAGGATTTTTTTTAAAATATTTTAAAGCGTGAAGATAATTTTTATTATTTAAAATTACATCAGTATTTAAAAGAAAAAGATAACCCCATTTTGCATATTTGGCGCCAATATTCACTGATTGACCAAAGCCTAAGTTTTTTTTGTTTTCAATCAAAATAATATTTTTTGCTTTAATCTTTTTAATCTCGCTTTTAATACTTCTTTCTGGATCGTCGTTAACAATAATTATTTGACAGTCTTTTAAAAATTTAAGATTTTTTCTGAGGTTGGTTAAAAAAATTTTTGTATTTTTATAAACAGGAATAATAACAGAAATCATATGCTAATTATTAACTTTTTAACCTTCTCTTTAAAAACTTCATATGAAAAATTTTTAAAAACAAAGTCATACGCATTTTTTTTAATATTTTTCTGCATTCTTTTATCAAAGATTATATTCTCCATTTTTCTTATTAATTCTTTCTCACTATTAAACAAAAAACCATTTGAGCCATCTTTAATTAAAGTTCTTGGTCCACCCGCCTTATAACAAAAAGTTAAACAACCAGCCGCCATCGCCTCTAAAGGAGTAATTCCCAAATGTTCAACGTTTTGCGGGTATTTCTCTTCATCAACTCCATATCCAGTAAAATGCCAAAAAAATTTTGCTTTTTGATAAAGACGATAAAGTTCTTTTTGAGAAATATTTGGTTTAAAAATAATTGAGCAATCATCGGCAGTAATTTTTTGAAGATAATTAAAATAGTCTTTATCTTTTTCTTTTAACCCACCAGCTAAAATTAGTTTAAAATTTTTAAACAGAGAGTTTTTTTGTTTAATTTTTTTAAACGTTTTTATAATAATATCTTGTTTTTTTGAGTGTAAATGACTAAAAAATCTTCCCACCGAAAGAATAATTTTTTCTTTTTTTTGACGGTTTAATTTAAATAGCTTTTCATCAATGTACGGGGTAATAACCCAAGCTTTAATCCCCCATTTTTTAAGCCAAAAAGAGGTAAAAGAAGAATTCGCAATAAATTGCCAATTTAAAAGTTTTAATCGATTAACAAGGTTTAATTGATAAAGATTTTTATCAGGCACCATAGCAAAAACAAAGTTCTTTTTTGCTAAAGAAAAAAAATAACTACCATCGGTGACATAAAAAAAATAATCAAATTTTTTAAGGACAAATAAATTTTTAAAAAAAGAAAGGGTATATTTTTTTTTAAAAATATTAGGTAAGAAAAATAAATTTTTAAAATTTAAACCTAAAATGTGCTCTATCTTTTTTTTTAAATTTGTGTCCCAAAAAACATAAGGAGTAAAACCAAAATCTTCAAAAATTTTAATTATTGAAAGAATATGTTTTTCCCCTCCTCCTAAAACATCAAGATAAGGAGTGTAAAGAGCGACTTTTTTCTTTGGGTAAGTATTTTTCATACAAAAAAAGATAAGTAATCGTTTTGGAAAAAGCTTGATAAATTGCTTCAATTATACCAATATTTCCATCTAAAAATCCAAGAAATTTAAAACATCTTCGCCAAAACTCTCCCAAAAACTTTCTAAAAAAGATAAAAACGCTCGCTTTTCGCTCGGCTTGATATAAAAGGTTAGCCTCAATTTCTTCAAAAATAATCGTCTTTCTCACCATTGCCTCTAAATTACCATGAAAAAGATGAATTAACGGATTTTTAAAATAACCTCCTTTTCCCTTAATCTTTGGGGTTGAATGAATTTCTTTTGGCCAAGAAAGAAAATATTTTTTATTAATCAATCTTATCTGATAATCTGGCCACCAACCACCATGTTTTAACCAAAAATTTATAAAAATGTTTTTCCTTGGAAGATAGTAATAAGAAAATTTGTTATCTTTAATTTTTTCCATAATTTCTAAAGCAAGTGGTTTGGTTATTCTTTCATCAGCGTCTAAAATTAAAACCCAGTCATTTTTTACCTTAATTATTCCAAATTCTCTTGCTGGCTCAACATACTTTTGATAAGGAAAAGAATAAAACTTAATTTTTTCCTTTTTCAAAATTTCAACTGTTTTATCAGTACTTTGGCTGTCAATAACAACAATATTTTTTGTTATAATTTTGACGGAGTCGATACAGGCTTTAACATTTTTTTCCTCATTGTGAGTAAAAATTAGAACAGCCAATTTAGCATTCATACCTTATTTACCCAACAAATAGTTTAAAATAAGATAAATCTTGGTTTTAAACGGAGCATATTTTAACCCAAAAATTAATCGATTTTTTCTTTGATATCTTTGATGAACTTTGGATCCGACACCCCCAGTTGATTGGGCATTTTTGTGCCAGATAACAATCTTTGGATTATAATAAAGTTTAAATCCTTTATTTTTTACCCGAACACAATAATCAGCATCCTCAAAATATAAAAAATATCTCTCGTTCCAAAACCCCACTTTATCAACCACTTTTTTATTAAAACAAAAAAGGCAACCGGTGATAAAGTCAGTTTCTTCAAAATTATTATATTGACCAAGGTCTACTTCATCAACTCCCCGATGAAAAGTTAAGGCATTTTTCCAATCAAAACCACCACCCGCATACCATAAAACTTTACCTAAATCTTTTTTTTGATAACGGTTTTTATGATACTCAAAACCCTTAGAATAATAAATTTTTCCCCCAAAAATATCTGCTTTTTCAAAAGTTTTTTCCACTGTTATTAAAAAGTCTTTAGCAAAAAGAATATCGTTGTTGACCACACAAAATTTTTCAATTCCTTTCGCTAAAAAAAAATTTAAACCGCAGTTAACCCCAAAAGCATAACCTTTGTTCTCTTTTTCCTCCAACGTTACTGGAAATTGATATCCTTTCAAAGTGATTACTTCTTTCTTCGAAGAAACATCAGCAATATATACCAACGCGTTTTTTGCTTTTTGAACTAAATTTAAAGACTCCAAAAATTCTTTTGTTTGTTGATATTGATTATAGTTAACAGTAATAAAACCAATCATTTGGGTATTTACAATTTTTTAATCAATTTATAAATTTTTATTTTCTTGAAATCATTATTATTTATTTAATACTACCACTTTTTATTGCTTTTTATTTAATAAAAAATCCTCTTCTTTTTTTAATAGTTTTCTGATAAAATAAAAGAATATGACTGTTGTCAAAACCGAATTTGCCTTAGCTTTAAATCAGGTGGCCACCGAAAGGGGAATTCCGGTGGAAGAAGTTTTAAAATCAATTGAGATAGCGGTTTTGGCTGCCTACAAAAAAGAATATCCAAAAGAAGATGTTTCAAAACTCAAAGCTTTGATTAATCCTCAAACTGGTGAAATAAAAATTTTAAAAGAAGAAAAAGACGTCACCCCACCCGGTTTTGGTCGAATTGCTGCTCAAACTGCCAAACAAGTCATAATTCAAAAAATTCGAGAAGCAGAAAAAAGAACCATTATTTCTCAATATTTTTCTCAAAAAGGGGAATTAATCCGTGGACGGGTGGTAAGAATCGATAGCAAAGGCAATGTCTATGTTGATATAGGAAAAACTGATGCTTTTTTACCAAAAGAAGAACAAATTCCCAATGAAAAATACACCACCAATCAATCCCTTATTTTTCTTCTCAAAGAAATTATCACTGATAAATCAAATAACTCAAAAATCATTCTCTCACGGACTAGCCCTCTTCTTCTTATTAATCTCTTCAAACGGGAAATCCCAGAAGTAGCCAACAACACGGTGAAGATTGTTAAAGTGGTTCGTCAACCTGGAGAAAGAGCGAAGGTGGCTGTTTATACCGAACAAAAAGGAGTTGATCCGGTTGGAGCTTGTGTTGGACAAAAAGGAACAAGAATTCAAACCATTACCGAAGAATTAGGCGGGGAGGAAAGAATTGATATTATTCAATGGAGTAAAGATCCAAAAATTTTTCTTGTTAGCGCTCTTTCTCCAGCAAAAATAACAAAAGTAGAAATTGATGAAAAAGTCAAAAAAGCAAAAGTTTATGTCAATGAAGATCAAGCACCATTGGCTATTGGTAAAGGAGGAGTCAATGTTAACTTATCTTCTCAGCTTACTAATCTTAATATCGATATCATTCAAGAAAAAAATAATCCACCCAATTCTTCAGCTAATGAAGAAATAAATAAAGAAAATAAATAAAAATTAATATAAATTTAAATTAAATCGCTTTTAAATCTTATGAACCCAAGACCACCAGTAGTTACCATTTTGGGTCATGTTGATCACGGGAAAACTACCCTTTTAGATTACATAAGAAAAAGCCATATCACCGAAAAAGAAATCGGTGGCATCACTCAAAGAATTGGCGCTTATGAGATCGATACTAAAATCAAAGGTTACCCCAATTCAAAAATTACTTTTATCGATACTCCTGGCCACGAAGCCTTTGCTAAACTGCGATCAAGAGGGGCTAATATTGCTGATATTGCCCTTCTTTTAATTGATGGTAAAGATGAGGTGATGGCTCAAACGATTGAATCAATTTATCATATAAAAAATGCCAAAATTCCCTATATTGTTGTTATTAACAAAATTGATCTTTTAGAAGCACAACCAGAAAAAATAAAAAATGAGCTTATAAAATATGATGTTTTGGTTGAAGAAAAAGGGGGAGAAATCCCTTGTGTGTTAGTGTCAGCAAAAACCGGCCAAGGAATCACTGATCTTTTGGAAACAATTCTTCTTCTTGCATCAGAAAAAAATTTGACTTTTGATGAAAAAGCAAAACCAGAAGTGTATCTGATTGAAACAAAAAAAGAAAAAAGAGGCGTTGTAGTTTCGGCCATTATCAAAAATGGCCATTTAAAAGTTGGTGATATCTTTTTTGAAGGGGAAAAACCAAAAAAAATAAAAGCGATGTTTAATGACTTAGGAAAATTCATAAAAGAAGTCCACCCCTCGACCCCTTTTAGCTTTTTAGGTTATGAATCTTTACCTGAAGTGGGTACCCTTCTTCCTCTTACCCCCCAAGCCCCGCAAAAAAAAGAAGAAGAAAAAGCTTCAAAAAAAACTATTGACAAAATATTACTCTTTAAACCTCAAGAAGAAAAAAAACTTTTTCTTGTCTTAAAAGCCGATTCTTTTGGCTCACTTGAGGCGATAGAAAATGCCCTTGCTAAAATTGAGAACTGTGAGGTAGTTTTAAAAGGTGTTGGTGATATTACCCGTTCGGATATCTTCTTAGCCAAAACCGTCAAAGGCATTGTTATTGGTTTTGCTGTCAACGTTACAGAAGATGCTAAAACTTTGGCAAAACAGGAAAAAGTAATTATTAAAACCTATCAAATTATTTATGAGCTTTTAGAAGAATTAAAAGAAGTAAGCGAAATTTTAAAAGAAAAAGAACAAAAAGAAAAAAGTGTTAAAGGAGAAGCAAAAATTTTGGCCACATTTATCATTGAAGGTGAAAAAGTTTATGGCGTTTCGGTAATCAAAGGAAAAATCAATTTAGGTGATCCAATTGAAGTCTATCGTAATGAAAAGCTTCTTGGTAAAACAAAATTAGTCTCTTTAAAAATAAAAGCCAAAAGAGTTTTAGAAGTCAAAAAAGGAGAAGAAGCCGGAATGATCTTTTCTCCTCCTATTGACATTACTATAGGTGATGTGGTAAAATCTATCTTATAGTATGGAGAATAATCATCAAACAACTCTTTTAAGAATCAATCAAGTGGTTTCTCAAAAAACAACCGGGACAATAGTTGTCCCCCAAAATCCGTCAGTTGATGCTGTTGCTTCGGCCTGTGCTTTATATCTTTCATTAGTCAAATTAGGAAAAAATATTTCTTTAGCCTGCGCCTCCAAAGTGGAGTATGATTTAACAGCGAATGATAAATTTCAAAAAAACCTAAGTGCCGCTGGTGATAGTCTGATGATTTCTTTCCCCTATGTTGATGGATTAATTGATAAAATCGATTATCGAATTGAGGGGAACAGTTTTAATTTAATTATTACACCGCAAGAAGGATTCTCAAAACTTGACCCTCAAAAAGTCTCTTACTCTTATACCGGTGGCAAACTTGACTTTATCTTTGTCTTAGACTCACCTACTCTTTCTTCTTTAGGGGAAATTTACACCAATAATCAAAATCAGTTTCAAGGGGTTGAAATTATAAACATTGATCGTCATTTAACTAATGCTAATTTTGGGACAATCAATTTTGTTAATAAAACCGCTTCTTCTCTATCGGAAATGGTTTTTCAAGTAATAAAAAACTTAAATGTGGAAATCGATAAAGAGATCGCCACCAATCTTTATGCCGGATTAATTGCATCAACTAACAACTTTTCTTCTTATTCAGTAAACGCCCAAACCTTTGAAACCGCCGCTTCTTTATTAAAACTTGGAGCCATTAAAAAAATAATTAAAAAACCAGTTTCTTCTTTTCAACCAAGTGTTTCTTCATTTACACCGTCAATAACCCCCCCAACAACACCACCAAGATTTGAACCCACTCCCATCGAACAAGTAGAAAAGGAACCGGAGCCAAAAAAATCAACCGCAACTCCCTCAGACTGGTTAAAACCAAAAATATTTAAAGGAGGAGGATTAATTTAATAATAATCCCTTACAGGTAAGATAGATTCATCTAACATCTAACTTCTAACACCTAGCGCCTAACATCTAACACCAAATATATAACATATAACACTTTAACAAAGTGTAACGTGTAACGTGTAACGTGTAACGTAAAACGTTAAATATTAACAACGTTTACACAATGTTTACACTACTTTTTACACTAATTTCCACTCTCCCAATTTCCATTAATCTCTATCTATCTCTATTTATCTCTATTTCATATTCGCATAATTCGCATCATTCGCATATTTATTCGTATCATTCGTATTTTTTTAACTTTTACACTATTTTTACACCACGTTTACACTATGTTTATACTATAATTTCAGTATATGAACTTTTTAATCTTCGTTTTCATTTTTGGTTTTTTTTCTTTAGGAGTATTTTTATATTTTTTTTTAAAAAGACTTGAAGAAAAAACAAAAATCTCAGAAGAATTAATCGAATGGTTAAAAAATACCACCCAACTTACTGATCAAAAATTAAGTCAGCAAATGACTGCTTTTAATCAGCGTCTAGATAAAGCCGCATTGGTAATTTCTCAATTGCAAAAAAATGTCGGTGAACTTTCCGAGATTGGTCGAGGTATCAAAGAACTACAACAATTTCTTTCTTCGCCAAAAATAAGAGGTAATCTTGGTGAACAAATTCTCAAAGATTTTCTAAAACAATACTTTCCAAAAGAAAGCTTTAAACTCCAATACCAGTTTAAAAATGGTGAGAAAGTGGATGCGGTTATCTTTACCTCATCAGGAATTATCCCCATTGATGCTAAATTTCCTTTAGAAAATTTTAAAAAATATCTTTTGTCACAAAATGAAGAAGAGAAAAATAACTTTAAAAAAGAGTTTATTGCCGATGTTAAAAAACATATCCAAGCAATTTCTAAAAAATATATTCTTCCTGAAGAAAAAACTGTTGATTACGCTTTAATGTATATCCCCTCAGAAAAAATTTATTACGAAATAATAAGTAACGATGAAATTTTTGAATATGCAGGACAAAAGATGGTGTTACCTGTCTCACCTTTGAGCCTTTATGCCTATGTGAAAGCCATCCTTCTTTCTCTAGAGGGTCAAAAAATTGAGGAAAAAGCAAAAAAAATTGTTAGCCTTTTAGCGGCGATTAAAAAAGACTATCAAAAAATTGAGGAGGATTTTTTAGTTCTTAACAAACATTTAAACAACGCTTATAATCAATCAACAAATGTGGGACGACTCATTCAAAATTTAGGACAAAAATTATTTTCTTTTAACTTAATCGAAGAAGAAAATAAAAGGCTCTCGACTAGAAAATTTATAATAACTTTTTCTTCTTTAATAAAACTATAAGTTCATTATATAGTTGTTTTTTACTCTTTTTATATCTCCACTCACATTCTTTAAGATGTAATGGGAAATTCTTG
>Ga0209750_1000196_pt1 | contig 33919 bp, 30 predicted proteins | sample YNPBryulayer2012_FD_185813 | JGI IMG/M metagenome (GOLD analysis project Ga0209750, IMG submission 185813) | Anoxygenic and chlorotrophic microbial mat microbial communities from Yellowstone National Park, USA - YNP Bryant MS upper layer 2012... ...
GCTTTCGCAGGAATGAAATAAATCTTACTTTTACACCACGTTTACACAACTTTTACACAATTTTTACACTACTTTTTACACTACTTTTTACACTAATTTTCACTCTCCCAATCTCCATTTATCTCTACGTATCTCTATTTATCTCTATTTATCTCTTTTTCACATTCGCATAATTCGCGTCATTCACATATTTATTCGTATCATTTGTATCTTTTAATTCCAATTTATCCAATTTTTAACTCTTCAACCACGCTTCTAGTTTATCAAATTCTTGGGTATTTAAAACATCATCTTTTTCCAAAAAACCCCGCCTTGCCACCGAAACGCCATAAAACATCCCCTCCATCTCTTTTAATGAATGGGCATCGGTATTGATAATAAATTTTAAGCCAAAATTTTTTGCTTGTCTTACTAAAATATCAGGCAAATCCAAACGTAAAGGCCAGGCATTAATTTCCAAAGCAATATTCTTCTTTTTTGCCTTCTCAAAAACTTCTTCCCAAAAAACATCAATCTCTTCTCTTTTTCCCAAAAGCCTTCCCGTTGGATGACCTAAAATCTTCACCTTTGGAAAATCTAAGGCTTTAAGAATCCGTTTTGTCATTTTTGTCTTTTCATAAGAAAAACCGCTGTGAATTGAAGCAATAAGATAATCAACATAAAAAACCGCATCTTTTGGTAAATAAAGCCCACCATCAGAAAGAATATCAACTTCTAAACCAATAAAATAAACAATGTCGAAGCTTTTTAAAGATTCTTCAATCAATTTTTTTCTTTTTTTTAAAATCTCAACAATTTCTTTTTCGCTTAAATCGCCCCCAAACTTAGGATTATGATCAGAAAAACCGATATAATAATAACCCAAGTTTTTTCCAAATTGAGCAATCTCAAAAAACGAGGCCTCACCCAAATCGTGCGACGGTTTTAAATCAAAAGAAGAATGAAGATGTAAATCACCTTTAATTTGAGAAAGAGTAATAAGCTTGGGAATTTTTTTGTTTTTAGCCAACTCAATCTCGTTTACTCCCTCTCGCAGTTCTGGTGGAATATAGGCTAATCCCAAAAATTGATAAAAATCCTCTTCTTTTTCAAACTGATAAAACTTTTTGGTTTTTAAATCTTTTATCCCATACTCAGAAAGAGAATAGCCTTTTTTTAAAGCATATTCGCGAAGTTTAATGTTGTGGGCTTTGCTGCCAGTAAAATACTGAAGCATCGCCCCATAACTTTTTTCATCACAAACGCGAAGATCAATTCTTATATCCGAGTAGACAATAATTGAGGCTTTTTTCTCACCGGCATTATCTACTTTTTTCGCTTTTGGAAATTGAGTAAAATAATCAATTACTTTTTTCTCATCGCTAGTTTTTACCAAAATATCAATATCACCTATGGTTGGGGCAAAACGTCTTAAAGAACCCAAAACTTCTACCTCTTTTACTAAAGAATTTTCTTTTAAATACTCGATTATTTCTTTGGCCAAAGAAAAAGCATAAGGTAAAACCATTCTTGGAGGTTTTTCTTTTCTTTTTTCAAAGATTTCAATTGCTTTTAAAATCTGACTTTGGGATTTTTCTCCAAAGCCCTCGATTTTGGCTACTTTTGCCGAAAGACAGGCTTTTTTTAAATCTAAAACAACCGTTTTTTCATCAAAAAGTTTCAGTGCCTTTACCAAAGAAAAAGCCTTTTTTGGGCCAATGCCGGGAATCTCCATCAACACAAAAACTGAAGAAGGAATCTTTTTTAAAACTTCATCAAAATGACGACAATAACCTTCTTTAAAATATTCATCAAGGTAAGAAGCCAAAGAGGTCCCAATTCCCGAAACTTCATTTAATTTTCCCTCCTGCCAAAGATCAAAAAGATTGCGGGATAAATTTTCAATCGTGTCGGCGGCTTTTTGATAGGCGATTATCTTAAAACGATTTTCCGACGTTAAAAGATAAACGGCGGCTACTTTTCTAAGAAGAGTGGCAATTTCTTTATTACTATATTTTTCCTCAAATTTAATTTTTTTCATATTTTATATCTTACCATGAATAACCTTCATCATCTTTGAAAAATTTTTCCAAAAAGCGAGATTTTAAAGCATAAAACCGTCTGCCAAAAATGAACCTTTTTTTAGCAAAGGAAATATAAAGCTTTTTTTTTGCCCGGGTAATTCCCACATAAAACAACCGCCTTTCTTCCTCCAAAGATTCAAAGTTATCAAAACTGCGACTGTGAGGAAGAAGCCCTTCCTCAACCCCAACAATAAATACATAATCAAACTCCAAACCTTTAGCCTGATGCAAAGTCATCAGCCTTACTTTATTTTTCCCATCTTCTTTTTTCTCACCTTCAAAATACTCGGCTTCAACCAACGCCACTTGATCTAAAAAATCAATTAAATTAGGAAAATTAGAAGCAACTGTTTTTAACTCGTTAATATTTTCTAATCTTGAAAAATCTTCTTCGCTTTCACTTTGATATAAACTTAAATAATCGGTTTCTTTCAATATTTCCTCAATAATTTCACTGGTAGAATAATTTTCTAAATTAGAGTTTATTTTTTCATAAAAATTTTTAAATGCAGAAAATCTTTTTTTTCCTAATTTTTTTACTCGTTCAAGTACCAATTGATCATTGGGGTAAAGTAACAAACGAAGAAAAGCTAAAATATCTTTTATCTCTTTTCTCTCATAAAAGCGCACGCCTCCAATAAGAATATAAGGAATCCCAAAATGTAAAAAAACTTCCTCCAAAATTCTTGATTGGGCATTGATTCGATATAAAACCGCAATATTTTCACAAAAAAATTCCGGTTTTTTTCCAATTTCTAAAATCTCTCTTGCCACAAACATTGCTTCTTCCTCCTCATTTTCTGCTTCAAAAATCTCAACCTCTTCCCCCCCATCTTTATCGGTGTAAAGTTTTAAAATCGGATGACTTTGATTTTGAGAGATAATTTGATAAGCAAAATCTAAAATCTTTTGGGTGGAGCGGTAGTTTTTTTCTAAATAAAAAAGAGAGACTTTTGAAAAATCTTTTTGAAATCGAAACAAATTTTCCATCTTGGCTCCTCGCCAAGAATAAATACTTTGGGAAAAATCACCAACCGCCGTTACCTGCTTTGCTTTTTTAGCCAAATATTTTATTAACTCATATTGTAAAAAATTAGTATCCTGAAACTCATCAATAAAAAAATAATTTAACTGTCTTTGATAAAAGTCTAAAACAGAGGGATTTTTTTTAAAAAGGAAAACCGTTTTTAAAAGCAAATCATCAAAATCCAAAGCATTATTTTCTTCCAATGCTTTTTGATAAAGATAATAAACTTGAGCCACTAAATTTTTTTTATAAAAAGAAAATTTTTCTAAAAAAACTTCTGGGGTAATCATTTCGTTTTTCGCTAAACTAATATAGTAGGCAAAAAAAGAAGGGGTTAATTTTTCGATTTTTTCTTTTTTAAGAATATTTTTTATCAAACTAAGCTGTTCATCCTCATCATAAATTAAAAAGTTTTTTGCGATATTCGCCTCTTTCCAAAAACGTCGCAAAACCAAAGCTCCAAAAGAATGAAAAGTCCCAATATAACCAAATTTAACATAAGCCCCCAATTCTTTTTTGATTCTTTCTTTCATTTCCAAAGCCGCCTTATTGGTAAAAGTAACCATCATGATCGAAGAAGGGGACACTTTTTTTTCTTTAATCAAATAAATTACCTTAGCAATCAAAACCTGTGTTTTTCCCGAACCTGCCCCGGCCAAAATCAAAGAGGAGCCATCAACAAAAAAAGCAGCTTTTTTTTGAGCTTCATTTAAACTCTCAAAAAGAAAACTCATAAAAATTTAAAAAAATAATTTAAAAAAATAAAGAATAAAAAATAAAAAACGCCGCCACCCCAAAAAGAATTAAAATTGAATGCACTGTACCCGATGTGGGAAGAGTGGTTACCGCAGTTGGTGATGGATAATAATTATTTGAAGGTAAAGGGGTGGGTACTTCTGCTTTGGCTAAAATAATTTTCGTTGGTGTGGGTGTTTCTTCGGTAACTAAATTGTTAGTTGGTGTTTGAGTTGGAGTTGGTGTTGGTAAATAAGAGGTTGGTGAAGAATTAGAAGAACTATTTTGATTTAAGGCAATAAATTTCTCACTGGTTGCCACTTGAGCTTTTGTTTTTTTTGGGGCAACAGCTGACGTTGTTTTTTCCTCAGTTGGTGCCTCCATTAAAAGATAACTAAAATAAAAAATTGCCCCAATTAAAAAAATCATCATCAAAATTAAACCTAAAGTAACAATCTTTTCTTTTTTCATTTTTTAATTTTTACTCGCCCAACCAGCCTTCGGTGCTTGAATGAAGCTGGGCCTCAATTTTTAAAAAAGAATCCGCCGTTGCCACTTGATATTCTTTATAAAAAACATTTTTTTCTGGATTAAAATTTTGGGTAATCGATTCTTTATCCCAAGCACCTTGATTAACCTTAATTCTTGCCATATCAATATCGGAAAAACCAACTTTTTCAATTCCAATAAAAATCTTTTCTCCCGGTTTTAAATTTTTTAGCTCCTCATCATTGAGTTCCTGCCATTTTTCATTATATATTTTTATTTTTCCGGTTAAAATTATTTTTCTTTCTTCATTAGTTAGTGAGGAATTAACTGCTAATTCGTTGGGTGTTTTGTTTTTTGTAATGGTAAAAATAAAAATAAAAAAAGATGCCAAAAATAAAATAAAAACAATAAAGAGGTTTCCAAAAAAGAATGAAAAAGAGACAAATTTTTTTTCATCTTTTTTTTCGATTAAAAAAATTTGTTTTTTTTCTTTCTCAAAATAAAAATTGTCTTTAAAATCAAGAAGATTGATTTTATTCTTTTTCCTTTTTATTTCCTTTTTAAAAAGATAAATTTGATAGCCTAATAAAATTAAAGTAACAACAAAACTTACTAAAGAAATTTTATTGACTGAAGAAAAAAAATTAATAACTTCCTCCATATAAAAAAATAATATCAAAAACCAAAGAAAAGTCGCAAACCCAAACCAATCGCCAAAATTCCCAAAAAAGAAAACAAAATAACATTATTAGAGCCAGAAACAAACGGCGTTGGGGTAGGTGTAGAATAAAAAATCATCGGCGAAGGAGTCGGTGACTGCAAAGTTTCAGTTGGCAATATTTGAGAAGTGGGGGTAGGACTTAGCACTATTGTTGCTGAAGGAGTCGCCTCTCCCAAAACCCGACCAAAAATCGCTTGATTACCCACCAAACGAAATTCTCTTTTAACCTCAATCTCCTTATTATCTTTACTTTTTGTTCTTGCTATCAACTGATAACTTCCTAAAGGTAAATTTTCTAAAAACCTGATTGACCAAAAACCGTATTTATCGGTTTTGAGGCGAGCACTATAGTTTTTATTACCCGTCATTGGCAAAAGATTCACTAAAACCTCATTGCCTGGTATTGCTTTTCCTTTAATAAGAGGAGTAAAACCAGGAATCACCGCCTTTTCTTCAGGATAGATAATTTTTATTTCTTCTTTTTTATTAATTTCTTTCTCAAAGGTTGCTCCCAAAACTTGCTCCTCAAAAATAAATGAATAATCCCTCCCAATAAACAATGGTTGAGGAATAGGAGAAAGCTTTTTTATTTCTCCCTCAACTTTGGTCTTTAATCCATTCTCTGAAATAATTTCAATTAAGACTTTTTCTGAAGAAGAAGGAACTTTTGGGGTTAAATCTTTTAGACTATAAAAAACATTTAAAGGAATTAACCATTCACCGGTTTCTTTGGTAAATGAAGAGAAAGAATAATAATCTTTAACATTTAAAAAAACGATGGCATTGACCAAAGGGATATTGGTTTCTTGAAGTACTTTTCCGTAAATTAAAGTTGGCGTTTTATTGGGTAATTGAAGTTTTGGAGTAAAAAAACTAAAAGGTTCATCTTCGTATTTTTTAATCATTTGGTTATCAGAAACAATCACAAAAAAATATTTTTTTCCTGGAGATAAATTTTTTAAATTAACATAATGAAAAAAAAACTTGTTTTTGTTATTGACCGTATCCCTCTCATCCAAAATAATCGACGTTAGTTTTTTCTCATTTTCCCCATATAAAATAAAACCGGTGGTTTTTTCTTCAGTTTCCCAAACAATCGTTGCTTGATTGGGAGTGAGGTTAGTAATTTCTAATCTCTTCAAAAGCTTTTTTGTTGCTTTGGAAGGAAGAGGCTTTTTATGAAAAAGATTGGCAAAAAAAAGAGTGATAATAAAAACAATTAAAATCGCCAAAGGAAAAGGAACTTTTGGTTTGTTTTTTAAATAAAGATTAGTATAATAAGTCATATTGATTAAGGTTGTTTTTCCCCTAATATATTTAAAATTTTATCATCTAAATGATAGGTTTTTATCGAAGGTAAATTGGGGATGGCGATTTTTCTCTCATAAAAAGAATGATAAATATCAGCAATCATCCAAAAAATTACTGAAACAAATATCGTCAATGATATTAAAAAAAATTCTTTTTTTTTCATAAATAACTAGCGTTAATCTCCATTTCAAATTCTAATAAACCTGAGGGGCTACTTTCTTTATTTTGTGTAATAATCAATTTCTCAACCATCTTCAATCGCCTTTGTTTTAACAATTCTTCTAAAAAATTAGATATTTTCAAAAAATCAGCCTCTCCCTCGATGTTTAACACTAATTGATTATATTTTTTTTCTTTTGCTTCTTTTAAACTTGTTTCTCCCATATCTATTTTTTTAAACAAAAAACCACTTTCACTTGAAACTTTATTCAAATCATCAATTACTTTGGCTAAATTTGGTTTATCAGGAATCGCTTCCTTCAAAAGCGGCAGTTTTTCTCGATTATTTTCTAAAAACTGTTGCAATTGAGAAATCATAAAAATTTTTTGATCATAGAATTGATTCAATTCTTCCAAATCTTTCGCTTGTTTTTTTAAAGAAAACAAAGTTGTAAGGGTCGGTCTTATAATAAAAAATATCGAAAAAGAAAAGATCAAAAAAAATAAAACGGAAAAAGTATAATCTTGAACTTTTTTAGAAAAAATATCTTTTTTAATCATAAAAATTGAGAAAACTCTAACTCAAACTCATAAAAAGCTTCACTTTTTTTGATTGATTTTAAATTTACTTTTTTAAATTTTTTTTCTTTTTTGACTAAATTAATAAAATTTTGAAGATTCTCAGGTAAAAAAGCGACTCCTAAAACCTCAATTGAATCAACCGAAAGTCTCATTTCTTTTAAGGTTAAACCCTGTGGAAAGATGGAGACAAAATATTTAAACATCGAAAGCATTTTCTCCTGCCTCTCTAATACCGATTTTGCTGCTTCTTGTTTTTTTTCAATGATTTCTGCTTCAGAAAGAAGGGGTAAAACTACTTGAATAATTTCTTTTTTCTGAGCCACTGCATCTTTTAAATCAATAATTTTTTGATCAAGTTGAAACCGATAAAAAAAGACAAAAATTATCACCAATTGAGTAACAACAATAATATATCGCAAATAATTTAAAGAAAAATAAACCAGTTTATCGACTATTGAAAGTTCTTTTTTGGTTAAAAGGTTGATTCGAAAGCTCATTTTTTATTTTTTATTAATTTGGTCATTTTTGATTTAATCCGACTGGCTTTGTTTTTATGAATAACTTTTTCTTTAGCTGCTTTATCTACGGCTTTGTAAAGATTCTTTAGTAGTTCTTGTAAGTTTTTTGCTCCTTCTTTTACTCCCTTTTTAATTTTTCTTATTAAATAATCAATTTTATTTTTATATTGTTTATTTAAAGCGGTTCTTTTTTTGGTTTTTCTTAAATTTTTTTTGGCGGTTTTAAGATTGGGCATAATTTTCTCCCTCCTTTCTTAAAAATCAAATTTTAAATTCCTTTTCATAAATTTTTTCTCCATAACTGCCGGTAAACTTTAAATTTAATTTTATTGATCCTAAAATATTATGATAACGACAAGTACCAGAAGAACAAGTACCCAAAACTATCTTTCTTCCTCCATAAGCATCTTCTTCGCCACATTGCCAAAATCTTTTCGTTTTAAAACATTTACCAATCACTCCTTGCTCAACCGCTCCCCCTTCGCCTCCCTCTAAAACATCATTATTTAGCACTTTATAACTTAATTCAAAATCAATGGCTTCTGTTCCTTTTGGTTCGTTACTGATAGTTAAGGCAACTTCTCCTTTTTTCAAAGGTTTAAACTCAACCTTAACTGAGGAATCAACGGTTGGAATTAAGGCTTCGGTGGATAAAGTTGGCCCTAATAAAACTTCTTTTTTCGAAAAGTTTTTATTATTTAAAAATAAAAAAGTCAATCCTAAAAAAACTAAAATAACAAAAACTACCAAAAGATAATTTTTTTTCTTCAAAATCATAAGCTTTTCAATCAAATTAATAACTTTTGATTTAAATAGTCTTTTAATCGATCAATTGATACCCGCTCTTGTTTTTTACTATCCCGCTCTCGCACAGTCACCGTCTCATCAGCCAATGTCTGAAAATCAATGGTCACACAAAAGGGTGTACCAATCTCATCTTGAGAAAAATATCTTTTTCCAATATTGCCTCGATCATCAAAAGCAATAAGATACTCACCTTTAATTAAATTATAAACTTTTTTTGCTTTTTCCACTAACTTTTCTTTATTGGCCAAAAGAGGAAAAACCGCCACTTTTACTGGTGCCAAACGCGGATCAAGTCGTAAAACAACTCTTTCTTCTTCTTCATAATAAGCATCAATTAGAAAAAACAAAGTCGCCCGATCAACCCCACCTGAGGTTTCAATCACCCAAGGAATAAACTCTTCTTTAGTGTTTGGGTCTTTATAAGTTAAATTATGGCGCGAAAGATCCCAATCACCCCGATGATGAATTCCTTCAAACTCACTCCAACCAAAAGGTGCCTGATATTCAATATCAGTGGCAAAACGCGCATAATGAGCCCGTTCGTGGGGTTCATGATCACGAAAGCGCAAGTTTTTTTCTTTAATGCCAAGATCAACATACCACTTAAACCTTTCTTCTTTCCAGTAAGAAAACCATTGATCACCCTCTTTATCGTCTGGATAAATAAAAAACTCAAGTTCCATCTGTTCAAACTCGCGGGAGCGAAAGGTAAAGTTACCAGGAGTAATTTCGTTTCTAAAAGCCTTACCAATTTGAGTAATACCAAAAGGAATTTTTACTCTTGAGGAATCAACAATATTTTTGAAATTAACAAAAACACCTTGGGTAATCTCACCTCGAAGGTAGGCTTTTTGTTTTGGCTCAGTTACTCCCAAATAAACTTCGGTTAAAATATTAAATTTTTTAGGCTGAGTAAAATTATTTTTTTGACCACAATCAGGGCAAATATTATCCACAATTTTATCAGCCCGAAAACGATGGTTACAGTTTTTACACTCAACCAAAAGATCAGCAAAAGAAGAAACATGCCCCGATCTTTCCCAAACGATAGGATTCATAATAATTGAAGCATCAAGTCCAACAACATCATCTCTTTCATAAACCATATTTTTCCACCAAATTTTTTTAAGATTATTTTTAAGCTCCAATCCCAATGGTCCATAATCCCAAAAACCAGCCAGTCCACCATAAATTTCTGATGAAGGATAAATAAACCCCCGTCTTTTAGCCAAAGCAATAATTTTTTCCATAAATAAATCTATTATAATGTAAATTTTGGCAATTTTTCATTAATAATTTCCTCAATGGTGGAAATATTTTCTTTAAAAGATTGATTTTTATTCAAATACCCCAAATTTTCAAGCAGGAAATTTAGATAAAAATTTAAATCATCTAAGTTAAATTGCCTTTTTGATAAATTAACCAAAAAATTTAAAGTTAATTGATAGTTTTTTTCATCTCTTAGATTTTCTGGCAAAATTTTTTCCAAAATATAAAAATAAAGATAAAAGGCCGGCCATTTTTTTTTGTCTTCTTTGATTGATAAAAAGCCAGAAATTAGACTGACTTCTTTTAAATAAAAACGGTCATTCTTTTTTTCCAAAATAATTTTTAAAAAATTACCATTTTCAAAATAAGAAAGACGACGACTGGTGATTTTTTTTACCCCAAAAGCAAAAGCTTTAATCTTTCCTAAATCCTTAGTAAAAAAAGTTAATAAAATGTTTTTTTCAAGGAGTGGTTTTTTATTAAGAATTAAAGCTTCAGTCTTAAAAATTTGTCTCATAATCAATTTTAACAACTCAATTCGCTTTTTTTAATATTTATTAATCTCCTTATCAGTATCTAAAACTCCATCATATACTTTCTTATTATCAATAAAAACCGTTAAAGTCTGATTCTCAACCCCCGGCTGTTTTTGAACTAAAATTGTGTTCGTGGAAATATTTGATGGTAAGGTATATTTTACTTTAATGGTTGCTTTTCCTTGTGTTGGTACTTCTAAATATCCTTCAAAAACAGTTTTTCCTAAGTCATCATAAACCTGAACTTTTTTTAAAGATCCTTGAAACTCAACTAATTTTGAACCCGAAGGGACATAAATTCTTACCCAGTTTCTTAAAGTAGCATTAAGACACAAACCGCCGCGCTCTAAATTACAGTCAGAGTGAGGATATGGATTTTTATAATTAACCGTTATCTCTCTTTCTCTACCTTTTGTCACTGACTGAATCTCTTCAGAAACAAACATATTTGATTTAGCACCAGCAAAATTAACATTGTTGATATGTAAATAGTCATTATTCTTACTATCTTTAATCCTCCCGGCAAAATTAACTTGTTCAACAGCTTTTTGTATTTCATCGTCAACAAAATACAAAAGAATATGTTTTTTTTGTAAATCATCAAGCATCACTTCAGTTAATTTTCCCCAGTATTTTGACGGTGAAGAACGAAGAGCGGTTTGAAAAAGAACATACATTAGTTCACCCAAAATTCCTTTTCGATTTTCTTTAATATAACCAACCGGTCGATCAACAATGTCAAAAAGAGTATAAATTACTGATGGGCAGTCACATCTTTTATCGATATCAGCCGAAAACTTTATCCCAGAAACATAAATATTGCCAAAAATCTTAAGTAAGTCAACCAAAACCTTTGAATCCATCGCAATAATCCCATCATATTTTACCCGCAAGCTACTTTTTTGATAAAGACTCTCAAAAAGTTTGACTGATTCTTTAAAATCAGGGGACAAATTACTATCACGGATATAAAAAAGATTAACCCCTTTGTGATAAGTCAAAATCTCAGGTGGTGCTTTTGGATGAGAAGCGATTGAACTATCTAAAGAATAAATATCATCAGATGAGACAATACTCATCTTTCCATCTTTGATTTTAAAAACAGCATAAAATGTCAAAAAACCACCGGTTGCTCTTCGCTCTTTATCATTTTGATAAAGAATTAAGTAGGTTTTTTCCTTTTTGCTTCCTAAAATCTCTGGTAGTTTTTTTATCAAAGGCTTAGCATCAACAAAAAGGGAACTTAAACCAGTAAACTGATCAATCAATTCTGTTAATCTCTCACGAATTACTAAGTTACCAATTTTTTTTGGATAACGATTGGGGTTTATTTTTGAAAGTTTTTCATTGGCAAGATCAATATCTTTGGCAATTGGATCAACTTTTTCAACCAATTTATCAAGAGTTAATACTGCGGTATGAAGTCTTTCTTCAGCTGATTTATCAACAAAAGAACTCTCCCCCTTTTTAAAACCAATTAAATCAGCATAAGGCTCAATCGCCTTAACACTTTCAATTCCAGCTTTGATGATATATTCTCCTGCCTCAACCCCATTTTTAAAATCAGAAACATAGGGAACAAAACTTAACCAATAAATTGATTGAGCGGTTTTTTGAAAATCTTGGTACTGGGCTGAAAAATCAGTCATCTTGGTTTTTAAAAGAGTGATATCATTTTTAGAAAAAGTTTCTTTTAACTGTTTTGCCGAGGCAATCAAAGTTTTTGATTTTTTGTTTATCGCAGCAATTGGCCGATAAACAGAAAAATAACAAAAAGCGATAAAAGAAATAATCAATAAGACTGATGCTAACAATACTTTGCTTTTTTTTCTCATATTTTTAATAACTTTAATTTTTAATTTTTTTACACCGCTCCTTTTCCATTAATCATTACCCAAGGAGTTTTTAAAATAATCTTAAGATCATTAACTAATGATAAATTATCAACATACGACGCGTCAAGGGCGATTCGTTTTTCAAAATCAAGATCAGATCTTCCAGAAACTTGCCAAAGACCGGAAATTCCCGGTTTTACTGATAAAACTTTTTTGAAAAGAGATTTAGTATGAGGAAATATTTTTTGTTGATAAGAAAGTTCATCTGGATAATAAGCTCTTGGCCCAACCAAACTCATCTCTCCTTTTAAAACATTAAAAAGCTGAGGGATTTCATCTAAAGAGTGTTTGCGAATAAGTCGTCCAATTTTTGTCACTCTTGGATCATCTTTTAATTTATAATTTTCCCGTTTGTACTCTTCATAAAGTTTTTTAAAACGTTTATCCGTTCGAAGAAGGTAATGAGCATTAACGATCATGGAGCGGAACTTATACATTTTAAATTTTCTACCATTTTCACCGACTCTTTCTGGAACATCAGCAAAAATTGGACCGGAAGAATCAAGTTTTATTAAAATAGCAATGACTAAGGCTAAAGGTAAAAATAAAATTATCAATATCAAAGAAAGAACAATATCTAAAAATCGCTTTAAAAATTTTTTATAAGTTTGCCCATAAAAAGGTTTAAGTAAGATGTTCATGTTCTGTTCCTTCAAAATTCTCAACGATGTTTTTAACCTTAGCTACCGAAGATTTTTTACTAATCAACAAAACATCTTTCGTATTAACTACCACTAATTCATCTAAATCAATCCCAACAATTAATTTTTCTTTTTCATAATTATAAATAAGACTGTCTCTTACGTGATCTAAATAAACCTTTCCCCGAATAATATTTTCATAAGGATGATTCTCCAAAGCCTCTTTTAACGACTCCCACGCTCCAATATCACTCCAACCAATATCCTCAATGACAACTAGCGCTTTATCTTTGTCTAAATTTTCCAAAATGGCATTGTCAAAATTAATACTTTCTACTTTACCATACTCTTTTTCCAAAACTAAAAAATAATCTTTTTTCCCATAATAAGCCAAAATTTTTTCGGTATTTTTATAGATATTTGGGGCAAGTTGAGCAAATTGTTTATAAAGAAAAGAAGGAGTGGTCACAAAATAACCTAAATTCCAAGCATAAGTTTTTGACTGAAAATATTTTTGGGCGGTTTCTTTATCTGGTCGATATTTAAAGCCTTTAAAATCATAAAAAACTAAATCGTCGATTTTTTCTTTTTTTTCTCCAAAATGAATGTAACCTAAATTCGTACTTGCAAAACGCGGTTTATGAGCAATAAAGATAATTTTCTGCGGGTTTTTTTCGATATACTTTCCGCTTTTTTTTAAAATTTCAATAAATAACTTGTTTCTTTTTACCAAATGATCACTCCATAAAATCGCCAAAGGTTCTTTTTGGTAAAGTCTATTTAAAATCCCGCAAACCAAAGCAATCGCGGGACCAACATCTTTTTTTTCTGGTTCAAAAATAAAATTATTTTTGGGAATTTGAGGCAATTGTTCATAAACAATTTTTTTATATTTTTTATTGGTGGAGATAAAAATATCATCGCTTTTAAATCCCAAAAGACAACGCGAAACCGTCAGTTGTAATGTCGAATAGTCGTCAATTATTTTTTCAAATTGTTTAGGTGATTTTTTTCGAGAAAGAGGCCAAAGTCTTGTCCCAGCGCCCCCAGCAAAAATAACAATTTTCATATTATTTTTTTAAATTTATCGACAAAATTAATTTTATCAAATTTTTTTAGATTTTTTAAACTGTTAACTTTAGTTTGATAATTTAATTTTTTTTCAATTAAAAGAAACTTATCAATTACCCTATTTAAACTCTCTTCATTTTGCTCCTCAAAAAACAAACCGGTTTTATAAGAAATCACCGTCTCAAAAGCACCCCCTTTTTTGTAGGCCAAAACCGGTGTTCCAAAAAACTGCGCTTCCAAAGAAACATAACCAAAATCTTCTTCTTGGGGCATAATCAAAGCCGATGCATTAGAATAAAGATAAGCTAATTCTTCATCAGTTAATTTTTTTAGAAAAACAATATTTTTTGAGGCTATTTTTTTAAGTCTTTTTTCCTCACTACCCTCCCCAACCACTAATAAATTTTCTTTTCTCTTATTAAATACTTTAATGGCCAAATCAATTTTTTTGTAACTTTCTAATCTTGAAACTATTAAAAAAAAGTTTTTAGCTTTAAGTTGCAGCTTTGAGCTTTGAGGTTTGAGTTTTGAGTTAATTTTTTTCCAATATTCCAAATCAAACGGAGGATATATCACTTTACTTTCTCTTTGGTAGTATTTTAAACATCGTTTTTGAACCGTTTTGGAAATAGAAATAATTTTATTAGCCCTTTGGGCGCAGGCATAATCCCATTTTCTTAAGTAATTTAAATAAGGAGAAACTAAAAACTTTTTTAAACCAAAAAGATGATAGTTTTGCGGCATTATCCACAAAAAACGGGTTGGGGTTAAAAGATAAACAATGTGTTTGACTGGTGTTTTAACTATAACTCCTTTGGCAAAAGAAGAAGTCACCGAAATCACTAAATCAAAATCAGAAAAATCAAAAGTTTCAAACGCCAAAGGATAAAAAGGAAGAGACAAGAGACGGTTTTTTTTTATAAAAAAAGGAAGTTTTTGAATAAAAGATGTTTTTATTAAAAAATTCTTTGCCCAGGAGGCTTTTTTCTTATCAAAATAAGAAGAAAAAAAAACGGCCTTTGGAAAAATTTCTAAAAAGGTCAAAAGCACTCTTTCTACCCCACCCCATTTATCCAACCAATCATAAACAATGGCTACTTTTTTTTCTTCCATTTTTTTTATTAAATTAAAGTATAATAAAACCAAATATGTTTAACATTTTAAATATTTTAAATTTTTTTAAGAAAAATTTTAACAAAAAAGATTTTTTAATAATTTTTTTGATTTTTTTTCTTTATTTCTTCACCCGTCTTGTCAACTTAGAAAAATTTCCTATTTTTACCGATGAAGGAATCTATATTAACTGGGCAAAAACTGCCTGGCATGATGCATCAATGCGTTTTATTTCTTTAACCGATGGCAAGCAACCACTGCAAACCTGGGCCACCATTCCTTTTTTAAAACTTTTTCCCAATCATCCCCTTTTTGCCGGTCGACTTTTTTCTGTTTTTACTGGTTTTTTCTCTTTATTTTTTGTCTTTAGCCTTATTTTTCTTCTTTTTGACAAAAAAACGGCTTTTTTGGGAAGCTTTTTTTATATCTTTACCCCCTACTTTCTTTTTTACGATCGAATGGCTTTAACTGATTCCGCTGTCAACATGGGTTTTTTGGGAATTTTGTTTTTTTCCTTACTTCTTATTAAATATATCCGTTTAGATTTAGCTTTAATTTTTGGTTTATTTTCTGGCTTGGCACTACTTACCAAATCATCGACTCAACTTTTTGTTTTTTTAGGCCTTTTGGCGCCAATAACTTTTCTTTTTAAAAAAGAAAAAGATAGACTAATTAAAATATTAAATTTTTATCTTCTTTATTGTTTAGTAATTATTCTTGCCTTTTTGATTTACAACGTTCAACGCCTATCTCCTTATATGCATTATATTGGTATAAAAAACACCACCTTTTTAATGACGAAAGAAGAATTTTTAAAAGCACCTTCTTCTTTGTTTTGGAACAATGTTTTTGGAGTTTTGGTCGATATTGTTTGGGAAGCCGGATTTGTTTTACCAATTTTTGCTTTTTTTGGTTTATTTTTTCTTTTTAAAAGAAAAACGCCTTTGGCATTTTATCTTTTTCTTTGGTTTTTAATCCCTTTTTTAATTATTGCCTCAATTTCTAAAGTAATTTTTCCACGATACTTAATATTTTTTGCCTCGTTAATGATCGTTTTTACCTCCTTTTTTCTTACCCAAATCAATAAAAAAGTAAAAATCTTTCTTTTTACAATTTTTTTAATTTCCGCTTTTTATTTTGATCACAAAATCCTTTTTGATTTTAAAAATATTTCTTTTCCCGAGGTTGATCGAGGTCAATATATTGAAGGACCCCCAGCTGGCTTTGGAGTCAAAGAGATTATTGATTTTTCCATTAAAAAATCCAAAGAAAAACCAGTGATTTTAATGGCGGAAGGGAATTTTGGCTTAATTGGTGATATGCTTCGCGCCAGTCTCCCCCGCGATAATCATCAAGTTTTTGTTGATGCTTACTGGCCACTTGAAGAAAAACATTTAATTTCTCGTCAAAAAGATTTGGATAAATATTACATTTATGTTGTTTTTCCTCACCGAAGTGACTTTCCCCAAAATTGGCCATTAAAACTTATCAAAAAATTTGAAAAGCCAGGGAAAAAATCGGCGATTTATTTTTTTGAGTTAAAAAAGTAAAAAATCAAAAATCCAAAAAAACTTAATAAACTTAAATAATTTCCTATTTTTCGTACCAATGTATCTTCAAATCTAAATTCTAAATTATGTCTCCCTTTTGGAATAAAAACAGTAATTAATTTATAGTCATTTTTGTCATCGATTTGTATTTTTTTGCCATTTAAATATGCTTGCCAGCCAATAAAATTAAAAGTATTTAATTGAAAAATAGTCGGTGTTTGAGCATCAATAAAAAATTTTTTGTCTTGAAAGCGATTTTCCAAAATTTTAACCTTTGCTTCACCCTTTTTTATCTCAAAGATATTTTTTGGCAAATTCTTTTTTTCAATATCCAAAACATAAACTCCGTATTCATTTTTTTTTGCTTTTACTCCTTTTGGTACAAAATGCAAAACTGTTTTACTTTGTTTCCATATGATTTCTTCATCAGTTACCAAATCATTATCGGAAACATAAAGATAATTTTGCGGTTTAAAATATTGATAATATTTAAAGATTGTTAAAATAATAAAAAACAAACAAATTAACCAAATTATTTTCTTGAATTTAATTAATTTTTCTAAAAAATAGATTCCCGATGCGGATGTTAAAGCCACAAACACTGAAGTCGATGCCAAAAAGCGCCAAGGAAACTGTAAACTCCAAAGCATTTTAAAATTTCTCCATAAAATATCAGAATAAGAAGTTGTCATCCATAAACCAAAAATCATCAAAAATACAAAAATAAGAAAGTTTAAAATAAGAAAAAAATCTTTTTTTCTTACCTTAAATAAATAAATCACAAAAAAAACAAAAGAAACCCCGATTAAAAAAATTGGCACTTTACCAATTTGAAAACTCATTCCATCCTCTATTCCTTTAATCGATGCCCCAAATCCCCAAGGTGAATACCAAAACTGATAAGGATAAATAAAATGATCACGATAACCCCCAAGCTCCTTATCCAAAAAAGTAAACTGTTTCTCGAAAAACATTGGCAGCCAATAAAAAGAAGATAAAGATAAACCAAAAATAAGACCAATCAAAAAATATTTAAGAAACAAAAATTTCTTTTTTGATAAAAACCAATAAAATAAAAACAAAAAAAATAAAAAGAAAAAGGTAGAAAAGGCAATTAATTGATGAGTTAAAATCAAAAAAGAAAACACCAACCCAAAAAACAAACTATTTTTTAAATTTGGTTTTTGATAAAGATTAATTATTGTCAAAAATAAAAAAGGAATAATTGCCATGGTAAAAAAATCCGCCAAAGCCCCCCGAACATAAGCGTTAATCGCGTGATAAAAAAGATAGTTATATAAACCAGAAGCTAAGAAAGCAACTGGTTTGGAAAAAAATTTCTTGGCTAAAAAAAACATCGACAAAGTCGATAAAATAAACCCAAAAATAAAAACTAACTTTATTGACCAAATCAAAGAAAAACCTAAGCGATAAAAAATTAAAGCCAAATAATAAACCAAAGGTGGATAAAAATTAAATAGTGGATCACCAAAACCAAAAGTTAATTTATCAACCCAGCGAGAATATAAATAACCTTGATTAACCGCCTCATTTAAAAGATAAAGTCGCACTGGATGCTGATTATCATGAATAGTAAAATAGTAGGGATTTAAAAGGGAAATAAAACTTGGAATTGATATAATTAAAAGAAGAAAAATATCAATTAAAAAATTATTTTTTTTCATTTTTTTTATTATACCAACAAAATAAAAAAATGGATCATCGCTCTAATTTAAAGAAAAAAACCGTCAAAAGTATTTTTAGTCTTTTTTTTCAAAGTGGCTACTCGGCTTTTTTGGGTCTTTTGGCTAATTTAATTTTAACCATCGTTGTTTCGCCAAAAATCTTTGGTATTTATATTACTCTTCTATCAGCCATCTCCTTCTTAAATTATTTTTCTGATATTGGTTTGGCCGCTTCTCTTATTCAAAAAAAAGAAATTGATGAGGAGGATATAAAAACGGTTTTTACGGTACAACAAATTTTAATTATTACTCTTGTTGCCTTGGGAATATTGGCAACCCCTTTTATTAGTCACTTCTATGACTTACCAAAAGATGGTACTTATCTTTATCTTGCTCTTCTTGTTTCTTTTTTTATCTCTTCTTTAAAAACTATCCCCTCAGTTTTCTTAGAAAGAAAAGTCGAATACGAAAAAATTGTTTTTGTTCAAATTGTTGAAAATACTTTTTTTTATCTTTTGGTAATTATTTTTGCTCTTCTTAGCTTTGAAATAAAAAGTTTTATTATTGCGGTTATTTTTAGATCCCTTACGGGCCTTTTTTTAATTTATAAACTTTCGCCGTGGAAGATAAGGATAGGTTTTAATAAAAGTTGTTTCTCCCAACTTATTTCTTTTGGTCTTCCTTTTCAAACCAGCTCATTTTTAGCTTTGTTTAAAGATGACTTAATTATTTTATATCTTGGTAAAGTGATCGGCTTTGAAGGAGTAGGTTATATTGGTTTTGCCAAAAAATGGGCTGAAGCACCAATAAGAATTATTATGGACAATGTCACCAAAGTTTTATTTCCAGCCATTTCTCGAATCCAAGATAATAAAGAAAAAGTTGGTCAATTAATCGAAAAAGTTTTGTATTATCTTACCGGACTAATTGCCCCATTAATGGTTTTTGGCTTTTTTTTAATGCCAAAACTTTTGGCAATTATCCCTCGCTATCAAAAATGGCAAAAAGCTTTGCCTTTATTTAATATCTTTCTTCTTTCTTCATTTTTAGTAATTTATTATGCGCCATTTATTAATGTCTTTAATGCCTTAGGAAAAGTAAAAAAATCATTTTTCTTCATGCTTTTTTGGACAATAATTACTTGGGTTTTTACTCCTTTTTTCACTAAATTTTTTGGTTATTTTGGTTTTCCCCTAACACATCTTTTTATTTCGTTAACTTTTCCTTTAGTGGTTTTATCAATGAAAAGAGAAATTTCTTTTAATTTTTTAAAACCGATTACCCCCTTTATCGTTTCTTCTTTTTTAATGTTTGTCACCCTTTTTCTTTTTAATCACTTTTTTTTGATAAACAATCCTTACTTTAATTTTTTCTTTAAGATAGTGATTGGAGGCTTAACTTATATTCTTACTCTTACCTTATTCTTTAAGATTAAATTGATTCACGAATTAAAAAAAATATTTCTTTAATAAAAATTAAAGGTAGCCTCCTTTTTTTAATCTTAAAATTAATTGACTAACCTCTTCTTTTTTTAAATAGAGATCAGTTTGGATATTAAATTCTGAAGGACTTTTTTTGGCTTTGATTTTAAGATTGTCTAAATTAACATAGTTTTTTTCAACCCAGTCCAAAAAGAACCGACCAAATTCCTCAGCTGGCGTCATAAAGATTGAGGCTTGATGATTAAAGATTAAAATTAAGGGTTTGTTTTTTTTAAACTGCGATAAAAAGTCATTTTTTAGATATTCATCTTCCCTAAATTGAGGAAGAAGGGTGGGGTATTTTCCAGGAAGTCTTCCTTTTTTAACAAAAAACTCATGATGCGGTTCATAAGGACCAATCCAATAATACTCATTTTTCTCAATAATTTGGTCGATAAAATTGGCAACATAAGAAAAGTTATAAACTGATGGCATTTTTTGGGTGAAAACAGAAAAAAATTTATGGTAAAAATTTTGTCCCAAAAAAATAAAAGAAAAAAATCCAAAAATAAAAAGAAGAACTTGGGTTAATCGAGCAAGATCTTTGAAAAAAACTTCTTTAAACTTTTTTTGATATAAAAAATAGAAACTAAAAATAGCTGAGATTAAACCTAAAACTAAAAATAAACTTGCCTGATAATCGGTTTCTGAGAATTTTTGGATATTACTTCTTGGAGCGGAAAAAGATAAAACAAAAAAATAGACTATTCCAATTGGTAGTCTTTCTATTAACAAAATTAAAAGTAAAGTCAAGCTCCCCAACCCTGATAAAACTCCAATTGGTAAATACAAATCTAAATGTTTGATATAAGTTAAAAGGACCAGATAATTGGCCCAAAAATTATCAATCAAGGTTAAAGCAAATTTAAAGGGATTAAAATGAGCACCTTTTACATAATTGGGAATTGAGATATAAAGTTTAGTATTGTAAACAAAATTGGCAAAGTAAAAATCAAAAAAAGTTCTTGTTAAAAAAAGATATAAGGTATAAACAAAATATGGTAAGATGCTGTAGAAAATAAATAAAACAATCTTTTTTTTATCACCTAATAAAAGATAAAGCTGCCAAAGATATAAAAAGAAAGTTAAATAAACAAAAGTCGCCGAGGAAAAAACCAAACAAAAGTTTAAAAAAGAAACCAAAATAAAAATAAAAGATTTTTCTTCTAAATCTTTTTTAAAAAAAGTTTGAATAAGTAAAAGCCAAAAAGAAAGACTAAAAAATAAAACCGAAAGGCTATCGGCCAAATATAAATGAAACCAAAAATACAAAGCAGTCAACGGATAAAAAGCTAAAAAAATAAGATAAAAGGGATATATTTTTTGATGTCTTTTTCTAATATAAAAAGCCAAAAAAGAAAGTAAAACAAAATTAAACAATGACCAAAGTAAACGAAAAATTGTATAGGAACCAAAACTAAAACTTAAAAAAATTACTGCCAAATACCAAGCCAAAGGTAGATGATGATCAAAAAAATCACGATAGGGAAAACCACCATTTAAAATCGACTTTCCTGCCAAAAGATTAACAAACTCATCAGGATAAGAAACATAACGGGCATTGAATAAAAAAACAAAGAAAGAAAAAAGAAAAACCAAAAACTGCCAAAAATTATCTTTTAAAAAATTTTCTATTTTCTTTAGCATAAACAAAAAATAAGTAAATTAAATTTAATCCCAAAAAGACTGATATTATTATATGTTTTTGATTAATTTTTTCAACTGTATCCCATCCGCCCAAAAAAAGATAAGGAAAATAGGAAAACAAAAGGCCGGCAAAAAAAAGATTTAGTCTTTCAACTAACTTGGGAAAAAAAGGATAAAAAGCAAAAAAAATCAAAAAATACCAAGGCTGAATCTCCGAAAAAAAAGTAAGATAAAGGATTAAAATGAAGATTAAAAACAAAGATAATATTTTTGCCAATTTTTTATTAATAATCAAAAAGATTAATGGCAAAGAAATATACTTTATTCCGCCACCTAAAATAAAAAAAATAGCGCTTAATAATTTGTCTTTTTTCCTTATTAAAAAATATATTGCCAAAACCGAAAAACTCAAAGCAAGTAAATCATTGTGATTGTTAATCAATCCCTCAACGATAATTAAAGGATGAAAAGCCAAGATCAAACTCCATTTTTTATCGACTTTATAGGAAAAATAAATCATTAAAAAATAAAACAAAAACCAAGTCAGCTTAAACAAAAAAAAGGCCAAAAAAAATTTACCAAAGGAAAAAAATGAAGGAATGGCGGTTATTGGTAAAAAAGTTGGGCCATAGGGATAAGTTCGGTGAGTCCAGTGCATAAAACGAGTCCACGAATCTTTGGGAAAATCTAATGCAGAAAATTGATAAGGATTTTTGCCATAAAAAGTTAAAATTTTGGCATCAAATAAATAGTTGAAAAAATCATGAGATAAAAAAGGATAGGAAAATAAAGTCAAAAATCCAATTAGGAAGGCAGTCTTTAAAACATTAATTTTTTTCTTTTGAAAGAAAAAATAAAAATAAAAAAGTAATAAAATAAATAAAATATAAACTAAAGTTAACCAAAAACGCTTATAATAACCAAAATAAACCATTGCGTTTCTAAAAAAAGTCCAAAAAGGATGATTAAATAAGGTAAAATTAGGATCAACTAAAGCATATGAATAAAAAGAAAAAAATAAAATCAATAGAAAATAAAAAAATATCATATTCGTTTATTGATAATTTTAAAATTTTATTAATTAAATATCAAACTTTAATTGTTTTTTTGTTAACATTAACAATCTTTATCACTTTTTCATACCTTCGATTTTTCAATTTAGACAAACGTTTTGTTTTTGATTGGGATCAGGAAAATATTTGTTATTCGGTAAAAAATATTATTAATGGAAAACTAACTTTGATTGGCCCGCGAGTCTTCAGTGATGCTGGATTTTTTTTGGGTCCTTATTTTTCTTATCTTCTTGTTCCTTTTTTTCTCCTAACAAAACTTCACCCAAAAGCGTTAATTTTTTTTGTAATTTTTGTCAATGTCTTCTTTTTTTGGCTTTCATTTTTTTTATTAAAAAAGATTTTTGGCAAAACTATTTCTATCTTATTTTTATCTTTTTGGACAATTAACTTTTCTTTAATTCACTTTGATACAGTTGGTTGGTGGCCGGTAGTTTTGCCTTTGGGAATAATTTTGACTTTTTATTTTTTGGAAAAAATCTATGAAAAAAATAAACTCTCTGATTGGATAATTTTAGGATTAGTTTTGGGTTTTTTTGTTAACATGCACTTTCAGTTTGTTTTTATTATCTTTTTTTCTTTAATGTTTTTGTTAATTTCTCTAATAAAGAGAGAAATTATAATAAAGAAAAAAAATATATCTTTATTTTTTATCTCGTTTATTCTAATATTTCTTCCCCTTTTTCTTTTTGATCTTCGTCATCAATTTTTAAATACTAAAGCATTTTTTAACTTTTTCTTTGGTTCAGAAAAAGCTTTGAATAAAGATCTTTCTATTTGGTGGTCGGTTTTTGGCAATTTTTTAAAACCTCTTATTTTGGTGGGTGATCCATTTAAAAATCAATGGCCAACAAAAATTTTTTATTTTTTAAATCTTTTTATTATTTTTTTTCTTCAAAAAAAAGAAAAAGGTTTTAAAAAAAGATTTTTTCAATCATCCTTAATTTTGTGGATTTTTTTTCCTTTGGCCTTTATGTTTTGGGGTAAAAGACCGGCAGAGTACTATTTTATTTTTTTGTATCCCTTTATTTATCTTATTATAGTAAGCTTTTTCATCAAAATAAAAAACTTATCAGTTTTAATTTTGGCTTTAATTTTTATATTTTTTTCAACCAAGGATAATGTTTTTCATACTTTTAAAGATAATTACTTTGGTTTTTATTATAAAGAAAAAGTCGCCAAAATTATCAAGGAAAAAACAAAAGGTAAGAAATTTAATATCTCTTTTGATGTCCCTTTGGGAATGAATCATGGTTTTAATTATTTTTTTGATTGGTATCAAATAAAGCAAACGGGTGATTTTTCTGATCCTTTAATTGAAGTGCGTATTCCTCCCAAAAAAAATGATATTGTCATTGACAAGATTGGAATTAAATTTCCTCAAGAATTAAAATAATTTTTTGACTTAACAACAATAGCACCAAAAACCAAAAGCCACAAATAAGAATAAATTTGAAATAAAAATAAAACATTTTGCGGATTAATAAAGAAAAATTTTGTCTTATCAAGAATAAAGCTTAAAAAACTCCAAAAATTGCCTATTTTTTCTTTTGATAAAAAGTATCTTACCTGAATTGGTTTAGTAAGATCAAAAAAACAGTTTTTAAAATTTTTTGGAATGTTGGTTGTTATCTCCACCTCATATATTTTTCCTTTACTTTTTGAAATTAAAGGTATACCAAAAATAATCCCCTCTTCAGTTAAAGCATTACCTAAATTTCTATTCTCTTCATGAATTATTTTATTTTTTCCTTTTTCCTTAAGAGTTATTTTTACGTAATATCCACGTTTTAAGAAATCAAAGGGGGCATTATCTATTAAAAAAGGAAAGACGATGTATCCTAGATTATCATATTTGGCCAAAAATTCACCTTTTATATTTTTTTCTTCATTGAAAGGCTTTTTTATCTCATTTTTTGTTTTGTCAAAAAAGTTTGATGTTGGATATAAAACTTGAGCTATCCAAATTTTTTTTCTTTCTTCAAGTAAAATTTTCCTACCTAGCAATAGAAATTTATTCAATGGTAAAGTTAAACCAATTAACAAAATAAAAAAGCATATAAATTTTGCCAATTTTAAAAAATAGCCTTTTTTAATCTTATTTATAAAAATAAAAAACCAAGAAAAATTAAAAGCCAAAATTAACGAATGGTTAAGTGGCAAGGAGCCAAAAATAATACTTTGCCAGCCTAAAGCCGTATAACAAAGTCCTAAAAAAGGTATCAAAGCAAAAGAAGCTAGAGGAATCGAAAGATATTGCGCACCACTATTGACTAAAGTGGCAGTAAATAAAGTAAGATACAAAAAACCAAGTTTAGTAATTTTTTCTTTTTTGAAGATAAATCCAAAAGGAATTAAAAAGATTAAAATAACAAATGGGGTAATGAGAAAATTGTTGGGTAAAAAAGAATATAATAAATCTCTTTTTACTAAAAATACATGATCTAAAATCCCAAAATAAGCTTTTTTTGAAGTTAAAAAAGGAAAAAAAGAAACAATAAAAACCAACCAAGGAATAAAACTTAATAACCTTTCTCTTTTATTTCTTGCTTTTATTAAAAGCCAAAGTGGTAAAAAAAGAAATATGTGTTTTGTAATCATAGAAAGACCAAGGATTAAATAACCATTTATTTTTTGCCTATTTTTTTCAATTAAAAGCAAACCGATTAATCCTAAAGCAATCGCCAGATTATCAAATTGATTATGAAAACCAGTAGTATAGATGGAAATTGGATTAGTAAAGAACCAAATAAAAGCCAAAAAGGAAATCTTTCTCCACAAAAAATACCCAATTAACAAATCAGCTAAAGACAAAAATAAAATAACCAAAAAACGAAAAATCAACCAGTCGTTGAAAAAAAATAAGGACAAATAACGAAATATTCCCAAAATTATCGCCCAAAAAGGACCATAACTATATCTCTCAGTTGCCTCATAAACATTTTTTCCCAAAGTCATAATCTCACCAACAATCTTCCATGAACCGTAGTCAAAATTAAATCCCAAAAAAGAGACATAAAAACGAAGTAAAAAACAAAAAAGAATTAAAAATAACATATGGATTAATATTAATCAGGAATAACCAAAACCATCCCTATCTCAATTATATCTGGATTACTTAAACGATTGGCTTCCATTAGCTTTGGCCACTTATATAAATCACCATAAAATTTTTCGGCAATTGATGAAAGAGAATCACCTTCTTGAACAACATAGGTTTTTAGTTTTTTTTCTTTTTTTGCTTTTGATAAATAAGGTGTTGGGGTTGGCTTTTTTAATAAATCAATATTTTTTGGGAGAGCTACTTTTGAATTTTTGAAGTTTTTTAAGAAAAAATTTTGATAAATCAAAGAGGCAAAAAAATATGAAACAAAAAGACCAATAATTAAACTGACATATTTTTCCCTCAAAAGGTTTACAATCAACTTTTTATAATCTTTCTTTTTATAATAAACCTTTTTCTTTCCCATTTTGCCCTATATTATACAATAATTTTTTTTATTTGATGGTTGAATAAATCTTGGAACATAATTTTTTATATCTTGACAATTTTAAAAAGATGTTGTGATATAATATAAGTGTAGCCTGATTTATTCAGAGCTACAAAATTCACGCGGCCCCACGCAAGTGGGGTTTTCGCACTTTATAACCTTGATACCACCGACCAAAATCAATAAATTTTGTCATTAATACTTGTTTCTTTTTTAAATAAATAGTTGAAGTTTTTCATGAATTAAAAATTATTTTAGCAGAAAATAAATAAACATTCCCATCCTTGGGAAATTAAATTTAATTTTTAATCAAAAACTATCTCCTCCAACTTCCAAAACAAATATCAAAAATCACAATCTCTCAAAATATCCCTTTATCTTCCTTGCCATAGGTTTTCGTCGAAGAGTTAAAAATCGTTGATAATCATCTTTTTCCATCTCAAAAATCTCATTTGGGATACAGTTTTCTTCAAGGTTTTTAAATAAATCTTTGATTAACTGAGTATTTTTGAATGGGCATGGGAGTTAATTTTTTAAAACATCAAACATTTTTTTATTATATAAAATAAAATACCAAAAACCACTTGAAAACCCCTGTTGTTGTTTTGTTAAAATGAGGCAGAAAGGAGGTGATAAAATATGAAATTACCCAGTGTGCAGGAACTTATTAAAAATGTTGATAGCGCTGAAAGACAAACAAACGAACCAAATCGATATGTGGTTGGATCAATGAAACAACTTATTTATTCTATTGCTCATTTTGAAGAAACAACAAAAAAGACTGAAAAAGTAATGATTTTTTTAGCAACCGCGCAAGTAATACTTGCAATTGCCCAGGTAACACTTGCAATTGTTCAATTATTTAATTGAAGTAAAGGCTTTTTTATTAAAAAAATTTTTTTATTTTTCAGTTTCAGACTTAAAATCATTTAATAGACTTTTAATTTCATTCGTAAATCTTCCCTCTTTATTAACAAAGTATCGCGTTTGACAAATGTTTCGTCTATCAATATAGTTTATTTGAAACCACAATATTAGATCTATTGATAATAAATCTTTGTTTGTTTTGAGTGTAAAATCCATATTTCTAAAATCTCTTAATATTTTACCATTAAATATAACTGCTCCCATTAGGGTATTGAAAAAATTTTTCCAATTAAGTTGAGGATGATTTGATGTAAAAACGATAATCCAAGGTTTTGTGTGACTAGGATCATAATCATTAAATTGTTTTCTGGCTTTGTGTGAAAATTTTCTTAATTTATAAAAAGCAGTATCCCACTGATATAGATTGGTAATAGGATTTATAATATTAGCTGGTGTTTTAACTTCACAATAACCTTTTATATCATCGTCTTTTTTAATAATAAAATCAGGAGATTTTTTACCCGGTGGCAAAGCTATTGGATCTATATCTAAAATACTAAAACCACGGTCGAAAAAATAATTTTTGACAATTAATCGAGCTTCATATTCTTTAAGCGGCTTAATATCTTTCCAATCCATATTGTTTATTATGTTTTAAACTTCTATTAAGCAATTAAATAGCAAAAGTTATTATTTTTGATTAAAAACTTCTGCTAAAATCGATTGACGCAAGGCAGAAAAATTAGCAGCAGTTTGTTGTTGAAGTTTTTTAAGTTCTTGAAATTTTTGAGAAAGTGCATCCAAATACGCGACAATTTTTTTCTGTTCGGAAAGAGGTGGGAGAGGGATTTGAAATTTCTCTATATCTTTTCCACTAATATTGGGCTGTGCAGCGCCGTATGCACTTTCAAAAATTTTCTGCTGAATAATTCTTACAATCCAAAATAAAAACTCATTCGATATTTTACTATGATCTCGAATCCGAAAACGTCCAACTCGTTGATTTAGCAAAGCAGGCAAGTCTTTCTTTTTTACAATCGCAATTTTGCCCGTCGTTGCACCCGACATTGCTATAAGTATGTCATTTTCCTCAAGTAAATATTCTTGCAGTTCTTTTTTTTGGTTTAGTGATATACAGGGTGCATCAGATAAATCAATATTTTCGCTTTGTAGGTTTTGGATTCTAACTATAGGAACTCCTACTTTTTGATATTCACGACTTTTGAATGCGTAACCTCCTTGGAGTTTAATAACTTCGCCCAATTTAATTAATTTCCCTTTTTTCGCACGGCTGAAGACTTGATGCAAGGCAGAAGGCAAAAGCGCGGCGGAGGCGGCGAGAGATTCGGCGCGCAATCGCTCCGCCTCATCAATTTTCGCAAAAATTTTTTCAATTTTTTCTACAATTCTTTTTTGTTCGGAAAGAGGTGGAAGGGGGATTTTTACGTTTTCTAAAAAACCAATTGGTACTCGCTGTTGTCCGGCGGTACCGGTCATGTGCTTTTTTGCTTCTTCTCGAAAAGCAATACTGCCGACAATATAAAAAATCCATTCTGATAAGACTTTATCGCTTGGTCGCAAAACATGAAATTCAGTGGACCCAAAACCAATACCATTTTTTAAATTCTTAGCTACAGCAACTTTTCCATTTTCCATACATGGGGTTATTTTAGCAAAAAGAATATCTCCTTCTTCGAAATATGTATAACCTTTCCTAACATTACTCAATTTACGTAATTCATTTGTTTTTATAGTTTGAGTGATCTCATCAAGAGCTGACATTGGTATGAAAGAAACTAACAAATCATCTGGTAAGTCTTTTAACTCCGACTTTTTAGGATTCAATATTGCAACCTCTCCAAGTTTTTTAGTGGGCCAATGTTTCATATTCTTTTTGATCACGAAAGTATTTTCCACTTTCGTAGCGATTAGGTAACTTATTAAATATTTCTAAGACAAGTTGATGGTATTGTTCTAGGATATACACTAAATTGACTAAAGTAATACAATTATCATTTATACAAATTTTTTTATATTCATCATCAACATCTAAAAACAATCCCTTCTTCCATAGTCCCTTTTTAATATCTTTATCAATGTGTTCTATAGTATTTCGAATCTGAGAGATATTTAATCTATTTATCTTTCTTTTTGTATCTCTTGAAACAATACTACCTATTGTGCTATTTTTTTTTGGAAAAATTAAAAACGGATATAGCTCGATTTAAAGCATTAAAACAATTCTCCAAATGATCAATTATGCTAAATCTGTAGGCTAATTTATCCTTACTTTTTAATTCTTCTAATAGATATTCTCGTGCTAATAAATATTCATTAAATGCCTTATCAACTAATCTACAAAGTAATCTAAGATATAACCGTCCATTTTTATCTAAAACACTATCGAAACCGCCTAGAACAATTACCATAAGTTGATTAGTAAGCTTACATTCTCTACTAGGTGATGGTATAAATGGTTTTGTATTTTCTTCCATTTTTATTTTTTAATTTTATATTAGACCCATTCAAGTTTTTTAGTGGTCCAATATATATTAATCATTTTTATTTCTTTTTCTATCAACAATAAAATCGTAGGTTATTTTAAATTCATGGATATTGAGGGTTTCTTCTGGACTTGGCTTTTTTCCAAGTTGTTTTTCAATCATAAATTCCGATTCAGGGTTTAACCTAAGATAATCCTTCACTTTCATGCTTTCGACATAAGTAATTTGAAGATAGTATTTAAAGCTATTGTTGTTTTGATCTTGATTTTCAATTTTTACAAAATCTCTTGGACTCAAGAAGTTATATCGACCATCAACATCATACAGAGCATAAAAATTCTCATCTCCAAGCTTCACCATACTGAACTCCTGATCGTTTAGAGTTATGCAATTTTTGTCGTGAATTTTACCTATCACGGGGGCTGAAAATGATGTGGGAAATTTTTTTACGCGCTTATAACCCTTAATTGATAGTTGAGAGTTATTCCTTTTTTCCAAACACTCGTAAAAACCAGCGAAGGGACCGGTATAAGAATCAAAGTCAACAAATATATGAGGGAATTTGTGCAACTCATCACCTTTGTCGTCTATAACAAGCATTTCATCATAACGAACAAGACCATTTCTAATGAATGTCGCTTGATTACGACGAGGTAAATGATCCCAGTAATCTTCGACTATTTCTCGTATTTCTTGATACTTCACGCGTTCTTCTTGAGAGTCACTTTCACGACTAATAAGATTGATTGTGTCTGTAAAATCATATTCTTTCTTCTCTGTATCAACATATGCAAAAAATCGATGTGTATTCACAATTAATCCTAATGGATGGTGCGCAACTATTTTATATTCAAACCATCGTGGGCGTTCTTTAAAATCTTTGTATTCGTTTTTGTAGGGATATTTTGTGTCTTTTAAATCACGAAAGAGAACTGAGTTATTGCGGAATTCAATTCCATCGCCCAGAATTCTATAAAGCTTATTTTTGTTTGTTACAACTTGTCGAATTTCAGTAGCCCTAGAACGTCTTTTACTTACTAAGGAAAAACCAAAAAAAGTGAAGAGAATTCTGTCGTTTTTCGGAAGGTGAAGCATATTTTCCAACTCTGCTTTGCCCCAAAGATAGAATTCCATCACACCCTTTTTTTGAAGTTCTTCGCGAAAAACATCGTATGATTGTTTTGAAAAGTTTACTGGAGCGGCAAGAATATAGCCATATGGCGGGTTTTTTGAATCGACATCCAAAAGAATCTTTTTTACTCGTTTTGGACCAATTTCTTTCTCTCTTTTACATTGAATCATCCACAAGTTTCCCGCCATTTGATATATTTCTTCTAAATTTTCGTCTTCACTCTCTAATATTGGAGTTTTGTAAGTCTTTTCATAGGCTCGTATATCAAAGCCCTTGTCATTACCAGCTCTTCCAGTAGCTTCAATTGTTAACCAATCTTTATAGTCATAAATCAATTCCCGAATTAAATCTTCAAAACGGTGGGGGTTTAAATCTTCGAAGTGAATTGGACCGTATGTTCGCGTAATTTTATTTTTTATCATATTTTTCTCTTTATCTCATTTAACAATGAGACAATTTTCTTTTCCTTCTCTTCGATCTCCTTCACCAACTTTTTAGGCGGTTTGTGGGTTAGTTTTTCTTTGCGGTTCGGGTTTTTGGCGGTGAGGTCGTAGTTTCGCTTTCTTAATTCTTCAACTGAAACAATCCAACTATTTTCTGAAACAGCGCGTTTTTGGAATTTTTGCCAACAATCTTCAAGATGTTCATCTTTCAACGGTCGAGTTTTTGAAAATTTTCCAGTTAGTTCGTAATACCAGACTTCTTTTGTCGGTTTACCACGCTCGAAAAACAAAAGATCAGTTTTATTACCAGTTCCAACAGCGGTAAATAATCCTTGAGGAAGTGAAATAACAGCAAAAAGATTGTTTTCTTCAACTAATTCTTTTTTAGTATTGAAAAAGGCTTTTTCATTGGTTCTAAAAAGAAATCCCTCATCAATAACCATACCACATCTTCCACCTGGTTTAAGTCTTCGCAAAATATATTGAACTGATAAAACTTGGGTAGCTGTTGTTGGATAAGGAAAGTTTTCTAAAATTGACTTTTCTTCTTCACCACCAAATGGTGGATTAGTAAGAACTATTTCAACTCTATCGGCTGGATCAATCTGCCGAATATTTTGAGCAAAAGTGTTGTCACGTCTTAATTTTGCCCCGTATAGATCATGTAAAATGCAGTTCATCACTCCTAAAAGAAAAGGTACTGGTTTTTTCTCTTGACCTTGAAGAACACCTGATTGAAGTTTCTCGTATTCTTTAGCTGTGGGTTTTTTCTCTTTTAGATATTGAAAAACTTCTACTAAAAATCCAGCAGAGCCTAAAAACGGATCTAAAATAGTCTCACCAATTTTTGGATCAATAATTTTAATTATCAGACGAATAAGAGGGCGCGGCGTGTAAAACTCGCCTCCGGCTTGACGACCAGATGAACCCATTTTTAAAAGTGATTCCTCATAAAATTGAGTGATAATTTGTGAGTCTTCAAGTGTCCGCCAATCAAGTTCATCGATTAAGTCAAGTACTTCAGCCAAAGTATAGGCAGATTTCATAAATTTAGTTGGGATTTCTTGAAAAACTGAAGCAACCAATTCTCTTTCGGGAGTAGAATCTATTCTTCTTAAATATGGAATTAGTTCATTTTTAATAAAGTTAAATTTTTCCTCAGCTGTCATATTGCTTTTCATCCAACTTCGCCAGCGGTATTTTTCATCAAGAATCGGTTCAAATTTTATTTCTGAAAGCATTGCTTGTTTTTCCCGTTTCTCTTCTAGAATATCTAAAGACTTAAGAAAAAGCATCCAAGCCATTTGTTCATTGTAATCAATCTGTCCGGAAAGATTATCATCTTTTCGAAGTTTGTTCTCTATGGTTTTAAGTTTTGAGGCAATGGATATCATAATTTATATTATACATGAGCATATAATCTATTTCTTATTCCGGAAATAACCTCTTTTATTTTTTCAATTGTCCCAAATCTTCTTTCAATTTCATTGATGCCACCAATTCGATCAAAAGGTGGCAAATCAAAAACAAAAGGACTTTCAATATCTTCAATTCCTGCCAAACGATATCGTTCAATTAACGCATGGATTACTTCTTTAGCATCATTAGAAAAAGCAGAAAGAAAACGTTCTCCTTCTTTTTCTAAAATTTCTACTCTTTCATCACGAGAAAGAGGAATCGCACCAAAAGCAACTTGCGTTAAAACATCAAAACTATCTAAATCAGAACGATTTGTCACCTCAGCTATAAGTTCTGGATAAATGCTTTTTTGAGCTAATTCATCTAAAAATTGTTTTCGTTTTTTTGGATCAAGCCAAATACTTCTTAAATCCTCAATGTGACGAATTTTGCTAACTACTTCTTTTTCTGTATAACTAATATATTCTTCAACTTTCAATGTTTTACCATCTTTTTCCAAAACAAGCCTTTCCTCTTCGGCAATATGTACTGGTAAGCCTTTAACTAAAACTTTTTTTGGTTTAGGTCCAACTGGTAAAACTTCTATAAATTCAGGTTTCTCTACTCTTTCAACCGGTAAAAGAGTTAAAGAACGTGTCTTATAACCGCCAGCTCTAACTGTAAGATGAAATGTTTTTTGAGGAAGATTGCTAAAAGTAAAAATACCTTCCATATCTGTACGTTCAAAATATTGTTCATTATCACGACGTTGAAGAACTACTGTAGCACCAGGAATAGGTTCTTGTGTTTCAGCATCGATAACTAAACCACTAATAATAAATTTAGTCTCTCCTTCTGGTTCTTCCGGTTTTGGTTCAGGTATTTTTTCCCAGTCATCAAAAAGTCTTGTTGCGCCAATATAATCTATGATACGAAAAAAATTTTTGTTTGTAAGAGGGTCTAATCGTGAACCACGGCCTATAATTTGTTTAAAAACAATTTTTGAAGCAATTGGTTTTATGATAACAATATTTCTAACACTTGGCACATCAACGCCTGTTGTTAATAAATCAACCGTTGTTGCAATTACTGGAGTTGGTTTTTCTGGATCACGAAAACGCTCATATTCGGCTTTGTTAATATCATTATTTCTAGCAATAATAGAAGCAACATAATTGGAATAACCTAAATCAGCAAATTGATTTTGAAGTTCTTTAGCTATTAAATCAGCATGATCTGAATCAACACAAAAAACCATTGTTTTTTGATTTACACCAAAAGTACGCAAAAGTTTTGCTAAATGTTTAGCTATTTCATGAGTTCTATCAGGTAAAGTTATTCTTCTCTCAAATTCTTTTTGGCTATATTCATCCTGCAATTCTGTAGTTGAATCAGCGACAACTTCCGCTCCTAAATATTTTGCCTCTTCTAAAGCAATTTTTCCTTTTTTATCCCAATCATTTAAAATTCTATGAACAACAAATGGTGCTAAATAACCATCCTGAACACCTTGCCCATAACTGTAAGTATATACCGGCTCACCAAAATATTTATAAACATCAATATTATCAGCTCTTTTTGGAGTAACCGTCATTCCTAAATGTACGGCGGAGGAAAAATGTCTAAGAATACCATGCCAATCACCAAAAGCTGATCGATGGCATTCATCAATAATAATCAGATCAAAAAAGTCAGGTGGATATTCTTCATATAA
>Ga0209750_1000211_pt1 | contig 32798 bp, 31 predicted proteins | sample YNPBryulayer2012_FD_185813 | JGI IMG/M metagenome (GOLD analysis project Ga0209750, IMG submission 185813) | Anoxygenic and chlorotrophic microbial mat microbial communities from Yellowstone National Park, USA - YNP Bryant MS upper layer 2012... ...
ACGATAGCCTGGCCGAAGCAGAGCGCATCGCGCGCATGGCCGCCGGCGACTTAATGAGCGCTTCGGCCTGGTTTGTCTAGCATAAAAAGGAGCGCCAAATCGGCGCTCCGGTGTGTTGCATCAACCTATGGGATGGGCTAGCCATCCATGCGCTTGCCGTTGCTCCCCGCGGCCATCATCTCCGCGAGTGGCTTCACCAGGCCGGTGAACTCCATCGGGAAGATGTATTTAGTGGCAGGGCTGGCGCCGATGGACTTGAGGGCGTCCAGATACTGGATGAGCATGGTGTTGGCGTCCACGTTCCTGGCCGATTTGAACATCTCGGTGAGCGCCGCGGCGAAGCCCTCCGCGCGCAGTAGTTGCGCCATCTTCTGGCCTTCGGCTTCCAGGATGGCCGCCTGCTTCATGCCTTCTGCGCGCAAGATGGCCGACATCTTCTCACCCTCGGCCAGCGTGATGGAAGCTTGTCGCTTCCCCTCTGCTTCGGTGACCAGCGCACGCCGCGTGCGCTCGGCGCTCATCTGGCGATTCATGGCCTCTTGAACGTCGCGCGGCGGGGTGATCTCGCGGATCTCCACTGCCGTGATCTTCACCCCCCATCGTTCGGTGACTTCGTCGAGCTTGCTGCGCAGCGTTTGGTTGATGCGCTCGCGCTGCGCTAACACGTCGTCCAACGTGATGTCGCCGATCACCGCGCGCAGCGTGGTCGTGGCGATCCCTTGCGAGGCAGCTGCGAAGTTGCCCACTTGTAGCACGCTGCGCTCAGGATCGGAGACCTTCCAATAGGTGAGAAAGTCAACCAGGATCGGCGCGTTGTCCTTGGTGATCGCGGTTTGCTGAGGCACCTCCATGAACTGTTCGCGCAAGTCCACCTTCGTCGCGGTGTCAATGAACGGGATCAGGATCACCAGCCCCGGTCCCTTCGCGCCGATCGAACGGCCTAGGCGAAAGATGACGAAGCGCTCATACTCTTTGGCGATCAGGATGAAGCGGCGCAGCAAGCCACCAAAGATAAACAAGACGATCAGGACGATCAAACTGGTCGTAATCAAAGCTGTCAAGCTACCCATTTTTACTTTCCTCCTTGGGTAAGTTAGCCGGCTGATAGGCCAATGCACGCACAAAAAGGGTCAACCCCTCGACCTGCACCACCACAACAGGCGTGCCTTCATTCAACGGCTCGTCGGATTTCACCGTCCACAGCTCGCCGGCCACCTGCGCTGTGCCGGTGAACTGCGACTCCGCCGTCAGCGGCGATTTAATCACACCCTGGGCACCGATCAAGCTTTCCTGAGAGAACGCCGGACGCATCTGCATCACCCTCAACGCGCGGTGCAGGCCCAGGCCAAAGAAGAGCGCCGACCCACCCGAGACCAGCATGATCAGCCACCATGAGACGGCGAACGCGCTCTCGTCTGGGCGGAACAGGAAGACCGAGCCGATGCCGAGGATGATCGCTCCGCCGAGCGCGACCAGCCCGCTCTGGATCTGCAGGTCAGCGATAAACAGGCCGATACCGACCAGGATGAGCAGCAGTCCCGCTATGTTGACGGGCAGGCGCGACAGGCCCAGGAAGGCCAAGATGAGGCACAGGGCTGCCGCGATCTCCAGAAAGCCCGTGCCAGGGAAGGCAAACGCCATCACCAGCGCGAGCAAGCCCAGCACCAACATCAGATAAGCGACGTTGGGGCTGGAGATCACATCAAAGATAGCCTGACCCACATCCATGGCGCTCGATCGTTTCTATACCTAACGATATTGCCTTACTGTTAGCAGAGTATGGGATCGCCTCACGTGCCTAGATTTGACTGCCCGCGAGCGAGCAGTTCGTGACCCCCGCCGTATACCTCTTCCATGGCGACCAGTGCATCGTGCAGCGCGTTCACCTGGGCAGCGATGTTCTCGCGCAGACGTTGCGCCTTGCTGCTATCCACCTCCTTGGCGTCCAGCAGCAGCATCTGAGAATACACCGTGCCAAGCGCGGTGAGCGTGTTCTCGAGTTGCAGGTCAGCGCGATCCATGGCGCTCTCCAGCTTGCGCAAGTTGTCGTATTGCGCCTGCCGGCGGCGGATGGTCTCCTCCAGTTCGCGCTTGATTAAAGGGTCATCCTCAGCCCGCAAGCGCTCCTTCAAGCGGTTGATAGACGCCGGCACATCGCGCAGGTCGCGCTGAATGATCCTGTCGCCCTGAAAGGCGTCCAGCCGGCTGGCCAGCGCGTAAATGTTATGCACCCACTCATCCACCTGGTCAACCAAATCGCGCATGCGATGGCGCATGCCCGAATCGGCAAAGCGCGCCGCCGCTGCGTTGATCCGCTGGCGATAGATGATTGCCTGTCGGACGTTGGCGCGCAGGGTCGTATTGCGGATCTGCTCAAGGTCAAATTCCTGGCCGAACGTGCTGCCGGCAACCCCCTGTGCGACGCTCAGCCCGACAACGAGCAACCAAAGCGGCAGCAGGCCGGCCAACCACCAGATCGGCGCAAGGGCGAGCGGCGGTTCGCTCAGCACCGGTATCGGCACCCCTAGGCCGATTAAGAGGATGGCTGCCGCGATGATGAACGCGCTCCGCCGGCCCAGAACCGCGTCCAGTACTAATTTGCCCAGCGTGCGCTGACGCCGATCCCTCATTACGGATTCAGCCCTAGCCTCCGCTTACGCTCTTCCAATTGCGCATCCAGTTCGCTGCGACCCAGTATCTCATCCATCTGCGCGTCCAGGTTCTGGGCCGCGATCTCGGCGCGTGCCGAGGCTTGATCCAGTCGGGTTCGGATGGCTTCGGCCATGCGCGCGACGTCCGCATCGCCCACGCCGGCCAGGTCGTTCAGCGAGCGAATGGTCCGGTTGGTGATCTCCTTAGCCCTGGCCAGATCGAGCAGAGCCACCATCTCCTCACGCTGTTGGCGGATGGTGGTGAGTTTGGCCTGGAGCTTCAAGCGCGCATCGAGCAATGCCTTGTATTCGCGCTGTTGACGCTCCAACTGGCTGTTGTAGGTCTCATACAGATCGCGCACCGAGTTCCACTTGGCCTGAGCCGCGCGCGCCAACTCCTCTTTGCCCTGGGTGAGGAAGAGGTCTATGTTTCGGTCCAGCTCTTCCATTTGCTTCTTGAAATCGGCGGTCTTCCGTTCCAGGGTCTTCACTTGGCCGCCAATAGTCGCTGCGGCATCCTCCAGGGCATCGAGGTTGTTGTCCACATCACGAATGTACTGATCAATGACGGCGATGGAATTGGCTCTGAGGGCGTTATCTATCAAGGCGTGCAGGTTTGCCTTTATCAGGGTTTCGACCTTCTCAAGCAGCGATGCCATCGTATCCTCCTTCCTGTGGCTGCGGTCTGGGTGCTGGGATTGCTTAGATTCTAAGCCTGGCTGGGCGCTTGGCTACCACTGTCCCTCGAAGCGTTCCTCCGCCCATACGCGGGCGACGTTGTGATAGCCGGCTTGTTCCCAGAAGCCAGGGCGATCCTCACGCGCGAATTCCAACGCGCGCAGCCACTTGCCCCCCTTCCAGAAGTAGCGCGTATCGGGGTCGCGCGCGTTATCGGGCGTCGCGCCCACTACAACGCGCAGAGGATAGCCATGCTCTGGATCCAGGGGTTTACCGTCGTATTCGATGGCCAGCAGCGTGGTGGGCTTCATAAAGTGCGCCAGGTCAAGGTTGGTGGTGAAGCCATATTCGCAGTGCTCAATCACATAGCGCGCCGTGGGCTTGAGCTTAATGATGCCCTGTTCGATCAGGTCCGGCAGCCACACCCCCTTCCAGCGCGTGTCGAACTTGCTCCAGCGCGTGACGCAATGGATATCCATGGTCACCTCGCGCATCGGCAGTTTCAGGAATTCTTCCCAGGTCCATGTCTTCGGCTCTTCTACCTCGCCATAGATCCGAAATGTCCATTTGCTCATGTCGTATTGCGGCACAGGGCCGTAGTGCAGCACGGGGAACTTATCGGTAAGCGATTGGCCGGGCGGCAGCCGGCCCGAAAGCTTTAGCGCGTCCTCGCGCGACTTGCGTGGGTTAAACAGGCTCATCGCTCTTCTCCTCTCAGGCGATCAATCTAACACATCCGCTGTCAGCGCTGCTTAGGAAGAAGAACGCTTAAGCGCCGGCGCGGCGACGTCCTCGCGCTTCTCACTCGTCGGAGCGGCTACAGCCTGCGCTGTCGCGGGCGGTTCACTCACTGTGGGTTGGGGCAGACCCTGACGGCGAGGGAGATAAAAATCGAACAACAGCGCGTAGATTGCGCCAGCAAACGGCACGCCGAAGATCACTCCCCAGAAGCCGAGTAGCTGCACGCCCAGGCTGATCGCCAATAACGCAACCAACCCTGGCACGCCCACCATGTTCTTCATTAACCGAGGCATGATGGCATAAGCGACGACCTGGTCGCAGGCTGCCATAAGCAACGCGACCGGCACTGCCGCTTCGACGTTCACGATCAGCGTGACGATCACGCCGAACGCGATGCCGATCAGCCCACCAATCAAGGGGATGAACGAGAGTAGCGCGAACGCAAGCGCCACCACCACGCCGAACTTCACTTGGAACAAGGCAAAGATCAACAAGGTGCATGCGCCACGCAGCAAAGCGCCGATGAACTGGCCACGCAGGTAGCCGCTGAAGGCGCGATCCACCGCCCGCAGCATCGCGCTCACCATCTCGTGGCTGCGCGACGGCAGGAGAACGAAGAGTTGCTTCATGAGCAACTGATCCTCGACGACGATGTATAGGCTCAGGATCAGCACTAAGAAGACCTGGCCGATAAAGCCAGCCGTGACGGCGGCCAAGCTCAGCAGTTGCGTCGCGGCAATGGTCGCCGCGCGCGCGATGGCGCCGGGAATGTCCTGGCTGGCGATGAACTGATCCAGCGCGCCGGGGTCGAAGCCGAAGCGCTCCGCAATGCCGGCCCACAGATCGGCAACTTGGGCCGGCAGCGATGCGGCGAAGCCCGGGATGCGGTTGATCAAGTCGGCGGCCTGCGGGATGACCGTCGCCGTGGCGATCGTGGCGCTGCCGATCAGGATGACCAGCAAGATCGCGTAGGCCACGACGACGGCCATCGGCATCGGCATTCGCAACAGGCTAAGCTGCCCAACCGGCAGCGCTGGATACTGTCGTTGCAACCATGCGATCGCCGCCGACGGCACGATCCCCGTCTGCAGATGGGTGATCAAGGGGCGGATCAAAAACGCCACGAACCAGGCTGCCACCAAGGTGGAGATTACGCCGCCGATGAACTGGCCGAAGACCCAGACCCGCTCGACGATGAACAGCAGCAATGCGACAATGGCCAAAATAAGAGCAATTCGGATTAAACGCGAGTTCCCCATCACTCTTTTAAAAGACGCGACTTTGCAATAAAGCCAACTCGGCGCTGAAGCCTGGCCCCAGCGCGCCCATTAACACGTATTGGCCGGCTGACATTTCGACCTGCATGGCGCGCTCCAGGACGAAGAGCACAGTTGGCGAACTCATGTTGCCGTGTGCGCGCAACACCTCGCTGGCGTCGTGTAAGGCGTGATCATCGAGTCCGAATGCCTCGGCATAGGCATCGAGCACCCGCGCGCCACCGGGGTGCAGTACGTAACGCGCCACGTCGGTCAACGCTAAGCCATGCTCGGCCAGAAATGAGGCGACCACCGGTCGCATGTCGCGCGCGATCCGCGCAGGAATCTCAGGCGCGAAGACGACGGAGAGGCCGGTGTCCACGACATCCCAGCCCATCACGCGCTCGGAGTTGGGGAAGAGGTGCGAATAGGCGGCCACGTAGCGCATCACCTGGTCGGGGTGCTGCCGCGCCCAGCGTTCGCCCCCTATCAACACCGCTGCCGCGCCGTCGGCGAAGATGGCCGTGGCCACCAGGTTCTTCTTCGAGTAGTCGTGAAACTGGAAGGTGATGCTACAGGTTTCCACGGCGACGAGCAATGCCAGGGCGTCCGGAAAGGCGCGGATGTGCTCGGCTGCGCGGGCCAGGCCGGCCACGCCGCCGGCGCAACCCAAGCCCCAGATCGGCAAGCGCTTGGTGGTTGGGCGCATGCCCAGCCGAGCGATCAAGCGGGCGTCTATGCTCGGCGTCGCCAGCCCGGTGGTTGAGACAAAGACGACGAAGTCCACGTCGTCGGGCGCGCACGCTGCGCGTTCTAAAGCTCGTTGGGCTGCCGACAGAGCCAGCGCTTCTGCGCCGGCGATGTAAAGGTCGTTGCGCTCCTTTAAGCTATGGTCTGGCGAAGCAAACCAAGCCAGCGGCACGATGAAATGGCGCTCGGCGATGCGCGCGTTCTCAAAGATGGCCATGAGCTGGCCTTGATGCGCCAGCCGGCCGTTGAAATGTTCCTGCGCAAACTGGGCCGCCTGTTGCTGGGTGACCAGATATTCCGGGAGCGCTGTGCCCACTGAGAGGATGTAGCTCATGCTTCACCTCTGCTTTAATCTCACCACCGTCACGCCATCGCCCCCCTCACCGTCCAAGCCAGGCTCGAATGACAGCACAGCCGGATCGCTCTTGATCGCCTCTCGAATGGCTCGGCGAAGCGCGCCGGTGCCTTTGCCGTGAATCAAGCGCACGAACGGCAGGCCGGCTCGCACGGCGCGATCCAGATAATGGCGCGCACGCGCCACGCCCTCCTCAGCCGTCAGCCCGCGCAGGTCCAGGTCCATCGGCAGCGATTCGCGCGGCAATGGTGCGACAGGCTGAGCTTCTTTCACAACCTGAGCAGGGGAGCCAACAGCGCGCTGGAGTTCGCTTAACTTCACACGCATGCGGGCGCAACCAGCCTGCACATCCGCTTCATCGCCGAGGATGGCGCTCACTTGGGCCAATATCCCTAACGGCTTCACGCGAACGGTGTCGCCGGCGCGAATGGCCGGTTGCGCCTGGGCACCGGCCGGGTGAGGCTTGGGCAGCCTAGCCGCGGCGTGCGCAGCCAGTTGCTCTGCGTCTTGCTCAAGATGCTTGACCTCGTCGAGCGCGCCGCCGATCGCAAGGAGGCGCTGACGCAGCCGGCGCACCTCCGCGCGCAGTTCCTCTACTTCGCGCATTGCCTCTTCGCGCGCTTGTTGCAACACGGCCTGCCGCTCGTCCTCAATCAGGCTAAGCCGATTCCTCAGTTGTTCTGCGTCCACCTCAGCCGACCGTCGTTCGGCCTGCGCTGCTATGTGCGCGCGCTCAGCCTGTTGGTAGAGCCGGTTGACCTCTGCGAGGAGTTCTTCGGCCTGCATCAGGTCGCGGTTAAGGAAGGCACGGGCCGCTGCCACGATTTCATCTGGAAGGCCCAGGCGTTGGGCAATGGCGAAAGCATTAGAGCGGCCAGGCAGGCCGACGGTGAGCTTGTAAAGCGGGCGCAAGGTCTCTTCGTCGAAGGCCACATTTGCGTTGAGCGCGCCCTCTGTGAGCGCGGCCCAGGCTTTCAGCTCTGGATAGTGCGTGGCGACAAGGCAGAGTGCACCGCTGCGCAGCACGTGCTCGAGCAGCGCGCGCGCCAGCGCCGCGCCCTCCGCCGGGTCGGTGCCGGCGCCCAGTTCGTCTAACAACACCAGCGTGTGCGGCCCGATCGCGTTCAGAAACGCGCACAGGTTGGTCATGTGCGCGCTGAAGGTCGAGAGGCTTTGCTCGATGGACTGTTCATCGCCGATATCGGCATAGACTGCCTCGAAGACAGGCAAGGTCGCTTCCGCACATGGAATGTGTAGCCCACATTGAGCCATCAGGACCAGCAATCCAACCGTCTTAAGCGCGACCGTCTTACCGCCTGTGTTCGGCCCGGTGATGACCAAGACGCGCGCGCCGTCTAGAGAGATGTCAATCGGCACCACTTTCTGCGGGTCAATCAAGGGATGGCGGGCCTGCTGAATGCGCAGCGTTGGCGACGGTTGGCTTTCATCACTGATCGCCGGCACGATGATCGTCGGCTCCGCCGATTGTGTCGCTTCGGCATACTTTGCCTTGGCCAGCGCCAGGTCGAAGCGCGCCAGCGCCTCGACCGTGCGAATGATGTTGTCGGCCTCTGCGCCCACCAGGCCGGAGAGAGCCATCAGGACGCGCCGCAACTCGCGCTCCTCAGCCAACTGCAGTTCGCGCCATTCGTTATTGAGATCGAGCGTCGCCAATGGTTCGATAAACAAGGTCAGGCCGCTGGCGCTCTGGTCATGAACCAAGCCGGGCACGCGCCCTTTGAAATCGGCCTTAATCGGAATGACATAGCGGCCAGCGCGCTGGGTGATGATCGGCTCTTGGAGATAGGGAGCCACGCTCACGTCGTGGATCAAGCGCTGTAATTTGGCCAGCAATCGGTCGTGCACTAGCCGCACGTCGCGCCGAATGGCCGCCAGCTCTGGCGACGCCGTGTTGCGCACCTGGCCGGAATCGTCTATACAGCGGCTGATCTCGGTGATTACTGCCCCGCTTGGCTCAATCGCATTTGTGATCGCCGTGAGGCGCGGGTAGATCGCGCCAAAGCGGAGCAGCGCGCGCTGGATGGTGCGACCACTCGATAGCGTGTCCCGAATCGCCAGCAGCGCTTGCGGCTCCAACATCCCGCCGCGCGCCGCCAGGCGGGCTGCTTCGCGCACGTCGCGTGCGTTGCCAACACTGATGTGTTCTTGCTTGCTGAGCAACGCGCGCGCTTCGCGCGTCTCCGCCAGCCGACGTACGACTTCGCCGGCGTCGGTCGCTGGCTCCAACATGCGCGCCAGCTCTGCGCTGGCCGAGAACGCACAATAGCCGGCGAGCCGCTCAAGGATTTTTGGCAGTTCGAGGACCTGTAGATGGCGGGTGAGCACGCGAAGGATTGTAGCATTCGCCCCCTAAAAAAGACGCATTGGCGACAGCGACATGTGCGGAGAACGCAGCGGAGCCTCTGCCCCGCAACTTTTAGAAGCACCGGTGCCGCCTCGCCGCGTTGACGGCTGCCCGGACGGTGCGTCGCCCCTGTCGGCGAACGCGCTAAAAGGGATAGGGATCATGCCTGTGCCGTCGTTGGGCTGGCATATACCTCCGCCACAGCGAGCTGGACGACGTTCAGCAAAGCGTTGATGCGCTTGACCAGCCTGATGTTGTCACTGGCTTGTATCGGCGCAGTCTCCGCCAGCTCGAAGCTGGCTTCCAAGAGCCTGTCGCGAAAGTACAAAGCTGCCTGTAGCGCGTCTTGAAGCGGAATGCCGGCCAGCTTGCTCAGCTCGGCGTAGTCGTGACCGATGGCCCGCGCCTCATCCAGGAGATGTGCGCTGTCTTCGGTGGAGATGTATTGGAGCGTAAGGCCCATCAGCCGGCGGCCGATCGCGCGATGGCGTTCGCGCATCGTCGAATCCAGCGCTGCCAACCAGCCGGCAGACTCCGGCGCCGGCAGCGCTTGCCGTGCGCGCATTAGCGCTTGTTTCGCCCAGATCGAGGGCAGCGCCGAGGACTGAGGAGCGGTGGACCGATGCTGCTCGGCGAAGCGTTGTAGATCCGACAGCGCAAAGCGGCGATGGCCGCCCGGCGTGATCATGCACGGGATCTCGCGCGCATCTGACCAACGACGCAGCGTCGCTGGATGCACGCGCAAGTAGGCCGCCGCCTCGCTAATCGAGAGCCATTGCTCAGGATGTGACATTCCTCATAGTCTAACACGGCCGAAAAACCTACACAAAGCTACATAAACCTCTATAATCCTCGTCAGCCTAGAGGTTGTATGGTGACGTATAGACCGCTTAGCCTGGTACAGCGCATATTGCTCATCAGCGTTGGCACAACCAGCCTGGGGGTTGGCATCGCCGGCATGTTCCTGCCGGGTGTGCCGACGACGATCTTTCTGTTGATCACCGCCGGCTGCTATGCGCGCAGCTCAGAGCGTCTATACACTTGGTTGCTCACCCGCCCTTGGCTACAAAAGCCTTTGGAGACCGCCTTTCGCTTTAAAGAGCGCCGCACGCTGCCGCTGCGGATCAAATTGATCGCGCAAAGTGTGGCTTGGTCCTCGTTTGGCCTGACGGTCTTCACCACGTCCAGTCCGTTTGGGCAGGTCACCACCTTGCTCTTAGCGATTGCCTGTTCGGTGGCGATGGGGATCATCAAAACCGATGATGAGCCGCTGCCCGAGCGTCGTTGGCGACCGATGCCCGGTGACACCGCCGCGCAGCTAGGGCTGGGCGCGCTGGCAGGCGGCTTTGGTGGGTTGATAGGGGGGATGGCTGCGCGCGCCGGCGCGCAATTCGCCACGAACCTCGTCGGCCAGCCGTTGGCGATGAGTTGGCAGACCCTGCTGACGTGGCTTGGCCTGAGCATCGCCTTGGGCGCATTGCTGGGCCTGGCCTATGCGGGCCTGCGCCACCGCTTGCCGGCAAACAAATGGTTGCGCGGTCTGGCCTTCGGCGCGCTGTCCATCCCTGCGCTCCTCTCCACGGTTTGGCAGGCCCAGATAGGCTTGCCGTTGGCTATCGTCTGGTTCATCCCCAGCGCGCTGGTGTATGGACTCGTGACCAGCCTAGCCTTCGGCCGATTGGCGGCCGATCGCGCCTTGAGTAGCGCGATGCCCACGCACAACGCGGCGGGCGAGCAGGGCTGCTGAACTCCCGATTGCGACTACGCTGAGCAGATGTACCACATTAAAGGGCGTGCCGGGAAAGAACCAGGAGTCGGTGCGCAGAAACTCCAAGAAGAAGCGCCCTAGCGGATACCAGATAGCATAGACCAACACCAGATCGCCATCGCGCAAGCGGCCCGCGAACCGGTTAGCGATGACGCGCAGCAAGCCGAAGCCGGCCAGATTCCACAGGCTTTCATAAAGAAATAGCGGGTGAAAGCGCGTGCTCTCTGGATACAGCGTCAGGTCGTTGTAGGGCGGGATGCGATGCGGCGGGTCAATGCGCAGCCCCCATGGCAGATCGGTTGGCGGGCCGTAGAGTTCCTGGTTGATGAAGTTGCCCAACCGCGCGATGGCTTGGCCCAACGGCAGACCCAATGCCGCGCCGTCCAAATAGACAGCGAGCGGCAACCGGCGGCGGCGGACGTAGAGGAGGATGGCAAGCGTGCCACCGATGAAGCCGCCGAAGATGTGCAAGCCGCCCTCCATCACATTGATGATCTCGAGCGGGTTGGCCAGATAGCGGCCTAACCCCTCTGGGCCACGCGGCGACTGTATAAAGACGTAATAGAGGCGAGCGCCGATAACGGCGCCGATCAGCACCCAGAGCAGCCCATCCCAGACCGTGTTGCCGTCCAGGTTTCTGCGCTCGACGTGGCGCGCGGCGATCGCTGCGCCGATGACGAACGCCAGCATCATCAGCACGCCGTACCAGCGCAGGCTTAGCGGGCCGATCTCAACAATGACAGGGCTGACCGGCGGGTACATCTTTACTCCAGATAGCCGAGGTCGCGCAGCCGGCTGAGCACGAGCGGATCATCGCTCGTCGTGGCCTGTTCGGTGGCCCGATGGCTGGATGGCCGGACGGCGAAGGCGCGCAAGCGCTCGCCGAGCACGGCAGCCTGCTCCGGCAGCGCATCGTAGAGGTTATGCGACTCGGTCGGGTCGTTCCGCAGATCGTATAGCTCGAAGTGATCAGCGCCGGTCTGGATGAGCTTGTATCCATCGCGGCAGACGGCGATGCGGCGGCGATCTGCGCCGCGCCGGCGGGCCAACTCCGGCTTGCGCCGCATCAACAGGCGCTGGACATTCAGGGGCAAGACTGCCTCGGCGAACGCCTCGCCTTGCTCTGGATCATTTGGGCCAACTTGCGCAAGGTCCAGCGCGCGTTCTTCGTCCGAGGCAGCGCCGGCCGTCGTCAAGGCAGTGTGGAACAGCCGGCGCGACGAAACCACGTGATCCACGTCACCCGCTGCCAGGCGGCCATCGGGGTCGCGGATCAGCAGTGGGACGTGGATCAGCTCGTTGTAAAGCGAGATGGTGTGGCCGACCAACTGTCGCTCGCCCAAATGCTCGCCGTGGTCGGCCGTGATGATAAACAGCGTCCGATCGAGCGCGCCGGCGGCGCGCAGCCGCTCGAAGAACGCCCCGACCAGCTCATCCTGCCAGGCAGCTTGCGCGTCGTACATGCCGTTGAGCAGCGCCTGGTGCGCCGGCGCGATGGCATCCTCCAGCGGCGCCAGCCAACCGAAGGCGTCGCTGTTGAAGCGCCGAAGGTAACTGCGCAGTTCAGGGTCGGCGAAGTACTGCGGCGCGAACCTCTCCACCAGCCGGCGCGGCGCGTGATAGGGCATGTGGGTGTCCATCAGGTTAATAAAACAGAAGGCCGGCTGACCCTTGGTTAATCCTTCGCGCTTGATCAACAGCCGCGCCGCGTCCTCCAGCGCACGCCGTGAATTGCCCTTCAAGCTCAGCGCTGCTTGCCAGAGCGGGAAGAACAGCGGGGTGAACGACAGCTCGGTGAGCCGTTCAGAGCGAGCCACGAAGGCTTGCACCTCGGAAACCAGCGCCGAGAACTGGCGCTTGAACCACTGGCGATACTTATCCACCAGACCTGAGCGCGGGCTGGCCTGGTTGGGGTGGGTCGTGATCAAACCGACGTAATTGAGAAAGCTGCTGAACCCCCGCCGCAGGCCATTGTTCACGACGCCGACCAGCGGGTTATTGCAGAAGGCGGCTGTGAAATAGCCTGCCTGGCTGAGGCGCTCGGCCAAGGTGAGCAGGTGCGGGGAGAGCACACTGGTGGTTTGGTACATGCCGTGGATCGAGGCATACTCGCCGGTGAAGAGCGAAGCATGAGCTGGCACGCTCCACTGTGCCGGCGAGAAGGCCCTCCGAAAACGCGCACAATCTTTGGCAAAGGCATCTAAATATGGCGAGGTACGTGTGTCGTAGCCCAGACAGGCGAAACGGTCAATTCGGCGCGTGTCGAGGACGAGCAGCACGATGTCCGGCCTTGGCGCAGTCACAGTCGGCAAGTATATAGCGGCATGTTCACCACGGGTGCATGGGAATGCGCCACTTGAAGGTGATACCAAGAAACACGCACCGCAGAGACGCGAAGGACGCAGAGGTTTTTACATCCCCCTGCGCCTCTCATGTCGGTGAGCCAGGTCACCCCAAAATTGAGCACTCCCGACCCCTTTCACTTCAACGCTCATATAATGAACTTGCAATGCTCAGACACCTACAGCGACGGCTGGATTTGCAACGCGCAATGCGTTCAGGTGCTGCGTTGCTGCTAAGCGCAGGGCCGGCTCTGGCCGGGGCCATCTTCCCTGTCCATGCACAGCCCAGCGGCCAAAATCTGCTTAAGAATCCCGGCTTCGATTGGCCGGCCCAGACAAATGGCGACGTGTGCGCGCCGGGCTGGCAAAAGGACAACGCCATCACCCCTCACGAATGGACGGCGTATTGGACATGTAAAAGCGGCGAGGAAGTCTTCCAGGATCAGGTCAATCGTCCGCCAGAGTTTCGCATGATGACGGTGGACATTTCGCCTGATCGGGTGCGGAGTTACCCCACCAGCGCGAGCTTCTTTAACTATCATTCGCTCAACCGCTCAGTTGGCCTTTACCAGATCGTGCGGGATGTCACCCCAGGCACACGCCTGCGCTTTAGCGTATGGGTCAACCTGCTCACCACGAACTCCGACATCCTGCCGCTCAGCTCGGCGCGCGAGCCTGGCGGGCTGCGTGCCCGCGCCTGCATTCATACGACCGGTAACGTCTTCTTGACCCCGAACCTCAACGATCCGGCGGTGGTCTGCAGTGACTGGATACGCCCCTACGACACTTGGGGTGAGGCTGTGGTGGAAGCGACAGCCGCGATGAACGTCGTCGCCGTCATCATTGACGCCACGGCAGACTATCCGGTCATCCACAACGACGTGCACATAGACGACGCCTCGCTCGTCGTGGTGGGCAGCGCGCCGGCGAGCGCTCAGCCAGCCCCTTCTGCGCCGTCTCCAGTCGCTGCCCCAACTGCTGAGTCCGCGCCGGCTGTGGTTGTCAAGACCCCTACCGCGAACTTGCGCGCAGCGCCCAGCTTCAACGGAGCGATCATCACGCAAGTCGCCCTCGGCACACGCCTGACTGTCCGCGCTTACACCGCCGATCTGACGTGGTGGCAGGTGGAGTTCAGCGGCGCGTCCGGTGGCGTGGCATATATCCACAACTCAGTGGTCACGCCCAACGCCGCGCTCCAGGCGCTCATCCGTACAGAGATGCCTATGCCACAACCGACGCCCACCTCGCCGCCTTCGCAACCCCAAGCCTTGCCCAGCGAGCCGCCACAGGTGATAGCCAACACCGGTAACAGCCGACTGAACATACGCAGCGCACCATCGCCCACTGCGCGCATTGTGGGTCGCGTGCCGAATGGCACGCGGCTGAACGTGCTGCGCGCTTCGGCTGATAGGCAATGGTGGCAAGTGAGCTACGCCAACGGCACGGCGTGGGTCATGGCGCGGTATGTCATGCCCAACGCAGCCGCCAGACAACTGGCCGATCGCTGATTCACTTTGGGCGATATAGCCCAACTTCTACTGCGCGTCCCTCGCAGCGCTCAACCAGCGCCAGCGATGCGTCAAACCAGTGGCGCACCATGCGCCGGCTATCCCACATCGTGGCTTCGGTCTCAAACAGCCATACGCGCTGCGCTTCGCTCGTCAGGGCAGACATGAGGGCCGCAAGCTCATCGTAAGACATCCCTCGGTTGGTGTAAGGCGCTTCGATCAGGCGAAACTCCGCGCTGGCGTATCCCATCTGCGCAGCGTAATAAGCAAAGCTATGCCGGGCATAGGGGATTTGAAAGGCGATTGCATCGCCTGGCTGTGCCCGCTGGAGCAGGCAGGCGATCGCGCCACGCAGGTCTGGCCGAATTGGATGAAGCCACTGCGCTGCCACGCCGCTCAATGCCACCATGCTGGCTGCGCTGACCGTCAGCCAGCCGACGAGAGGCCTCTGCGTCAGTAGGTGCGCCAGGCCCATTGCGAGCAACAAGTAGAGCGCGGGTGCAGACCATAACACGTAACGCGGCTGAAAAAGCGGCAGACGCAGAGAGACGAGAAAGAGCAACAAGCTTGGCAAGGCCAACCACGCCAACAAAGCAAGCGCCCAGCGCAGGCTTTGCGCGCGCTGTGGAATCCGCGATGCAATGGATGCCAGGCCTGCGCTCACGACGATCACGGTGACGGCAACCCACGCCAAACGCACGGTGAGCAACGTCACAGGCGAGACACCAGGCCACAAGGGCGCATGTGGGTCTATTCCAAAAGACCAGATCACCATCAACCCCCAAGCGATCTGATCCAGTGGATAAAACGCATGGCCGATGTCCCCACCTTGTATCAGGATTGGCGCCTGCCAGGCCAGCAACGGGAGGTAGGGCAACGTGAGCAGCGCAAGGGCCGTCGCGCCGGGGCGCAACGCATGACGCGCAGCCGGCCAAGCAGCCAGGAAGAACGACGCCGCTACGGCCAAGAACAGCGGCGAGAGAAGCTGTACGTAGAAACTTAGACTGGTTGCGACGACGAAAGTCGCCCACCAAACAAGCGGCGTTCGGGTGGGCAGGGTCGCCGTTTGTCCTCCCTTGCCGATGGCGCGCAGGAGCGCGTAGAGCGCGAGGGTGAGCAGGGCTGGCTGTAACGTGTACATTTTGCCCTCGCCGGCATACCAGACCAGCGCTGGAGATAGCGCGGCCAGCCAGGCCGCCAGCCAACCGACAAGTTCACCGAACAATCGCCGGCCCAGGACATAGATTAGCGCGACCAACACCACCCCCGCCATCAACGAGAAGTAACGCAGGGCGAAGTCGCTCACGCCGACCAGTGCAAACCAACCCCTCAACAAGATGTGATAGAGCGGGCCGTTAAAGCCCGTTTCCGTAAAGCGCGCAAGCAACGTCTCTATCGGTTGGAGCGCGAAGCGCACCGCGTCCACCTCATCACGCCATAAACTCTCGGCATCCAGGTTGGCGATCCGCAGCGCAAATGCGAAGAGGAAGAGCCAGGGGGCAACTCTGGCCAAGCTGCGTATGTCTAAGCTGTGCGACGGCTGCACCAGGTCATTCGTAGTGTGACTGATGAAAGCGCGAAGCGAGATGCGTTGTGCCCGATCGGGCTACAGCGGGGAGACAGGGATTCGAACCCTGGGTCCGGTTTTACCCAGACAACCGCTTAGCAGGCGGCTCCGTTCGTCCACTCCGGCACCTCCCCAGAGCGCGTGTTCTAGCGGAAAGGGTGAGATTCGAACTCACGGTGAGGACGGAGCCTCACAGCGGTTTTCAAGACCGCCGCCTTAAACCACTCGGCCACCTTTCCTTAGAACAAAGCCCATTATAAGCGAATAGCAAAACGAGGGGGCATTCAGGGTTAGAGGCAATCGTTATCGTTCGCTGCGCTGGTCTATCAAGCTGAGCAGCGGCGAGGCATCCAGACTCCCGCCTAACCGAAGTCCCGCCTCAGCAACCCCACAGCGCCTCGGTCAACCACGCCTCTAGACCCTTCGCTCCACTGGGGGTGACAGGTTGAGGCAGGGTGCTGGTGATCCTCATGCGCTCAATGCTGGTCACGCCAAGCGTATACGTTCCAAAAAAGCGCTCGCCGAAAGCGCATGATGCGATAAGAACACACTTGACCGCGCGACTGACTATCGTTTTATCAATACCGCCCGCGTCGGCGCGGCATCCCCATCCACCAGCCGGAGCGGCAGCGCAATCAGCTCGTAATCCCCATCCGGCACGTCGCGCAGACAGATGTTCTCCAGGATAAACACGCCGTGGCGCAGAAATGCCCGATGCGCCGGCAAATCTTTGCTCTCCGCCGGGTCCACGGAGGGCGCGTCGGTGCCGATCAATCGCAAGCCGCTCGCGCCCAGCCACTCGGCGACATCCGGCGCGAAGGTGGAGAAAGCCGCTGACCAGACATCCTCCCGCCGTTCGCTGGCCGGCGTGTGGATCAACAGGCGCATGGGGAAAGGACGTCCTTCCAGGGCGCGTTGCAAATCGGCCGTCGTAATCTTCGTCTCGGTTGCCAGCGAGATCACCCGCGCCGGCCCGATCAAGACATCCAGGGGGATAGCATCCACGCCGCATCCTTCGTCGTTGTAGTGGCGCGGGGCATCCACATGCGTGCCGGCGTGCGTGCTCAGCGTGATCGCCGTCACGTTACATGAATCGCCGTTCCGCATTTGCATGGTTGGCGCGATGCGCACCGGCACATCGCCGGGGAAGACCGCCGTGTGCGGCGAGAGCGGGCGGGTAATGTCGTAGATCGTCATGGTCGGGCCAGGCGCTGCTGGAGATCAGCGAAATCGCGCACGGTGGCGATCTGGCGCAGGAAGTCGCCCAGTGACCGGCTGCGGGCGCGCAGGGCCTGCACCGCCGGCCCGACCGGGTCGCGGCCGGCCGCCGGCGCGCCGTCCGGATCGGCGTTGTAAGCGCCGTAAAAGGCAAAATAGGCCTGATTGAGCTTGCGGATCAGGTAGCCATGCTTGACGAACAGCGCGCGGCGCGCTTCCATGTAGGCTTCAGCCTCCTCGATTTTGCCCTCCGCCAGCAGTTCGTCCACCCGGATGCGGGTCTTGCGCATCTCGGCGCGAAAGTCAAACGGCACATCGGGCGCGGTGCCGGGTCGCACATCGCTCATCAGCGCTGCGTAAAGCTCTGGGTAATAGCGCTGCGCGACGCGCTCGCGCACCTCGCGCTCCACGATCACGGCAGCCGTCTCGTTGATCGTCCGCGCCTCCGCGCTGGAGAGGAAGTTCAGGCCCACCGGGCTGAGGACGAACAGCAGGTAGTTATGCACCCACTCATGGGCGATCACGCCCAGCACCCAGCGCAGCGCCGTCGTTTCCGGCAGCATGGTCGGGTATGTCCCCAGGCCACCGATGGGCGTGATCAGCGACGAGACGTTGAAGCGGCGGTCAACCAGCGCCTCCAGGCGCATCTTGTCCTCCAGCGTCAGGCCGGTCTCCAGCTCGCGCGAAGCGATGCGCTCGATCTTGTCGCGTCGTGAGACGACGAGCAGGCTGGGCAACTGGGTAAAGCGAAAGCGCACCGGCGGCATCACTTGGCCGCCGATGGTGAAGCCTTCTTCGCGCAGGATGCTTTGGACTTGGTCTTCAAGGATGCCCTCGACGATGGCCTGGCGGGCGTCTAGACTGGCGCGCAGCGCATTGCGCCGCGCGCGCAGGCCGGCGCTGGCGGCATCCGGGTCTTGCACGTCTGGATCGGCGTAGATCGCTTCAATCTCGCCCACCAGACGCTCAAATTCAGCCATCTCGCGCATGTAGGCGCGCACAAAGTCCGCCTGGGCGTCATCGGGCATCCGTTCATGGATGGGCAGCAGCGCGTAGGTCAACTTAGCGAATGTTGCGCGCAGCCACCAGCCGGCCAAGTCAAAGTGCCAGCCAACCAGCAAGCGGTTAAGGTATGCCTCGCGGTCGTCTTGCGCGGGCACTTCGTAGCGCACGCTGAACAGAAGGATCGCAGCGGTTAACAATAAGCGCACCCCGCGGACGACGTAGATGCGCAATGCGCTTATCCACATCGAGTGCACAGAGCGTTCACAAGACATCGCCACTCCCTTCGCCATATATAGGGAATCATCGCCCACCCACCCCTAAAGATAGGCATTGCCCATCCACAAAAGAGTTTATCTTCACTTTAAGCGGTGCTCATTTTGTGGACAACCCCCTGGATGAATGGGGATAAACGTAACCACATGTGGATAAGTGGGTGCGCCCACGATTTGCGCGTTTCAGAACACTGCGCCGTCGTGCGTATCGCCATACACCCCTGCGAGGGCGTCCTCGGCCCGCGCGGGCGGGGCATTGCGAGCGAAGCTGACCGCTTCTTCAATCTGAGCGAAGACCTCGCGCTCAAGCGCAGCGATGTGATCTTCCGAGATGCCGTGCGCGCGCAGGACGCCCCGCATGCGCTGGATCGGGTCGCGGGCCTCCCACTGTGCCACTTCCTCTTGCGTGCGATACACCTGCGGATCGCCTTCATAATGGCCGCGGTAGCGATAGGTCACGCCTTCGATGAAGGATGGGCCGTCGCCGCGCCGTGCGCGGGACACGGCCTGGCTGACGGCCTCGTATACGGCCAGCGCGTCGTTCCCGTCCACCGTCAGGCCGGGCATGGCGTAACTCTCGGCGCGCTTGCTCAGTTGTGTGATCGGCGCTTGCTTGTGCTGAGGCGTGCCTTCGCCATACTGGTTGTTCTCACAGAAGAAGATCACCGGCAGCCGCCAAAGCCCGGCCAGGTTGAGTGCTTCGTGAAAGGCTCCTTCGTTGGTCGCGCCATCGCCGAAGAAGGCCAGCGCCACGCGCAAGGGCGCATCGCCGGCGCGCTGCATCTTGAAGGCCAGCGCCGCCCCGACGGCCATGGGGATGCCGCCGGCGACGATGCCGTTGGCGCCGAGGATGCCCAGGTCGAAGTCGGTCATGTGCAACGACCCGCCTTTGCCGCGGCAATAGCCGGCCTCACGCGCCGCCAGCTCAGCCATCATGTAGCGCACGTCGCCGCCTTTGGCGATCAGATGGCCATGGCCGCGATGCGTGCTGGTGATCACGTCATCGGGGTTCAGCGCAGCGCATGCGCCGACCGCGCACGCCTCCTGTCCGATGTACGGATGGATGAAGCCAGGGATCAGGCCGCGCTGACGCTCTTCAATCGCGCGCAGCTCAAACTGGCGGATCAGCACCATCTGGCGGTATATCGCCAGCAAGCGTTCTTCTGATAGAGTCACAGGGCGATTATAAGTTTGGGAACTGATTTGACGCGATGCAGGCTCACCAACCTTCCTACGACGTGGTGATGGATTGCCGGCTGATGTACTATCGCCAGGCCGGCATCGCGCAATACGCGCGGCGTTTGCTGCGCGCGCTGGCCGCCCAGGGCGGGCCGCGCTTTCGACTATGGGCGCTGCTGGATCGACGCGATCGGAACGTGGCCTGGCTGCCGGCGAACGTGGGCGTGGTGCGGACGATCACGCCGGCGCATCATCGCTATGAGTTCCTGTTGCTGCCGCTGGAATTGATGGCGCGAGGACGGTTTCGGTCGCAGTGCACCGTATTGCACTCGCCCGACTTCATCACCTGCCACGGGCGCTTCCGCAAGGTCATCACCATTCACGACCTTTACTTTATGGAACACCCAGAGGCGATGAGCGCCGGTGGCCTGCGCTACTACTGCCGCGTGCGCTGGTCAGCCCAGCGCGCCGACCAGGTCATCGCGGTCTCAGACTTCACCCGCGCCGAGGTCTTGCGCCTGATGCCCGAGCTGCCGCCGGCGAAGGTCAGCGTGATCCACGAAGCGCCGGATGATCCGCCTGCGGTTGTGGCAGCGGATCTGCCCGCAGGGCTGCCGGCGCGCTATGTGCTCTTCGTCGGCACGCTGGAGCCGCGCAAGAACCTGGCGACGCTGCTGCGGGCGCTGGCGCGCCTGCCGGCCGATGTGCAGCTCGTCGTCGTCGGCGAAGCGGGATGGGGCGACCTGGCGCTGGGCGCGCTGGCCGACGCGCTGGGCGTGACGGCGCGCGTGACGTTCACCGGTCGGCTGGCCGACCAACAGCTCGACGCGCTCTACCGGCGCGCGCGCATGTTGGCCATGCCCTCGCTGGCCGAAGGGTTCGGCCTGCCCGTGCTGGAGGCGATGTCGAGAGGCGTCCCCGTCGTGTGCAGCGCTGCCGGCGCGCTGCCCGAAGTCGCCGGCGATGCTGCGCTGTTTCACCTGCCAACGGATGATGCCGCGCTGGCCGGTCATCTCTGGTCGCTTTGGCAGGACGATGCGCGCCACGCCGAGTTCTCCCGCCGAGGGAGGGTCCGCGCGGCGCAGTTCTCGTGGGCGCGCGCCGCGGAACAGACCCTGGCGGTTTATCGTGCTGCGCTGGGCATGTAGGCATACTTCGCTGGTTCAATGCGTCTGTTGTTTCTCACGCCCCAACTGCCTTACCCACCCCGTCAGGGCACAGCGCTGCGCAACTGGGGGTTGATCGCCCACCTGGCCGGCAGGCACGAGATTTGGCTGCTCTCTTTTGATGAGCACCCCGCTGCGGAGCTGCCGGAGATGTTGCGCTTGGCGTGTCGGGAGGTGGTGCGCCTGCCACTGCCCACCCGCACAACGGTCACTCGCCTGCGCACGCTCATCGCCTCGGGATTGCCGGACATGGCCTGGCGGCTGTGGTCGCCGGCCTTTGCGCGCGCGCTCAACGAGCAGTTGCGCCTCCATCGCTTCGACATCCTCCAGGTGGAGGGCATCGAGCTGGCCCGGTATGCGTTGGTTGCCGGTCGCTTGCCGTTGGGGACGCGCTGGGTGTACGACGCACACAACGCAGAGTATCTGCTCCAGAAGCGCACTTGCTTGACCGACGCGCGCGCGCCCTGGCGTTGGCACGGCGCGCTGTACTCCCTGGCGCAGTGGATGCGGCTGCGCCAATTTGAGCGACGGGTCCTGCGCGCTGCGGATGCCGTGGCGTGCGTCTCGGCGGAGGATGCCGCTGTGCTGCGCCGATTGGCGACCACCGCACGTCTGCAGGTCGTCCCCAACGGCATTGACGTGGCCGAGTATGCCGCCTTTGCCACCGCCGAAGGGCGGGAGAACGCCGGCGCACCTACGCTGGTCTTCACCGGCAAGATGGACTTTCGCCCCAACGTGGATGCCGCGCTGTGGTTTTGGCGGCGCATCTGGCCGATCGTGAAACAGGCTTACCCCGCCGCGCGCTGGCTGATCGTCGGCCAGAAGCCGAGCAGCCGGCTGGCAGCGCTGCGCGCAGATCCGAACGTGATCATCACCGGTGAGGTGCCCGATGTGCGACCGTATATCGCTCAGGCCGATGTGTATGTCGCGCCGCTGCGGGCCGGCGGCGGCACGCGCTTCAAACTGCTGGAAGCCATGGCCATGCAGCGCGCCATCGTCACCACGGCGCTAGGGTGCGAGGGATTTGAGGTCACCTCTGGACGTGAGGTGTTGATCGCCGATCGGCCCCAAGAATTCGCCAGCGCAGTGATTGAACTGCTGCGCAGCCCGTCTCGTCGCGCTGCGCTGGGTGAGCGCGCCCAACGTTTTGTCGCGGCCAACTACGACTGGCGGGCGATCGCGCCGCGGATGGAACAGCTCTACGAGCAGGTGTCCTCACGCTGAGCGCGCCGCTTTTGCTCGGCCCAGGCGTGCTCGGCGCGCGCTTTGATCCCCAGCAACATGCGGCGTTCCATGATGAACGCACCTGGCTCCAGCAGCGCGCGGATGACAAGGGTGTTCATTGGCGTTGGCTCCCAGTCGGCTCGCCAGCGCTCGATCAAGCGCGTATTCTCGGCGTCAATTGGCTCCAAGTGGAAGGTCCAGGTCACGCTGCGGTAGTAGCCGGCTTGCATCACCGCGACGCGCGCGGGGATGGGCGAATCCGAATGCATCACCAGCGTGCGGTAGGGCACGACGATGTCCACCGGCAAGCCGGCGCCGTTCGGCGCAACAGGCAGTTCATCGGCCGCGTGCAACTCCTGAAGGTCTGGAAGGATTCGATCTGCATTGCCGGCCCGCAGCCCAAGCAGCCGCTCAACGCCCTCATAGCTGTAGAACCCGCCACGCCCCTGGCCCATCTGCACCAGCCAAGGCCAGATCGCTTCCGGCGGCGCATGCACAGTGACCGCGTGGGTGGCCTGAAGGCGCGGCTTGTCAATCAGCGAATCCCCCAGCAATGGGCAGGCAACTTCGTCATCGGTTGCGCCCCAGCGCAGATGCCATGGCCGGATGAACGCGACATACGCGCCGAGCGCGCCGGCGGCAGCAGTAACGAGCATGGTCAGAAACGAGAGTGGAGACGATGGGCGCCTGGATGAGCGGGACAATCTGTTTCTCCTGTGCGTGATGGGATGTCAGCGTCTTGGATTATCACCCGGAAGATGAGAATTCCGAGAATGGGATGGGCTGATTCCCCCCACGCGAAGCATCTAAAATCCCACCGACCCACGCAGCCGCCAAACACCCTGCCTCAGCGCTTCAGTCAGTTTAGATTCCTCGCTGGCGCTAGCATGACAGATGCGACCCTTTGCCTTCCCACAGGCTGCGCAGCCTGTGGGAGTTGGACCAATGCATCGTCGGAGATAGCCTTGTCCCTGTTGGCGAACACACCCTTACCAAGCTTCGCGCGAGCGTGATTACAATGAGCCAGAGCTTTTTATGAAGGACGGTGCACCCGATTGCAAGACACGACGCGCGGTGCGCGTTCGTAGAGCGACTCAGGCAGACGTCGGCGCGTTGTATGACTTGATCTGCGCCCTGGCCGACTATGAGCGGTTGCCACGCCCCGATGCAGACGCGCGAGAACGACTGGCCCGCGATGGGTTTGGCGAGTCGCCGCGTTTTGATGCTTGGCTGGCCGAGATAGACGGCCAGCTGGTGGGCTACGCGGTCACCTTCTTCACCTACTCCACCTTCCTCGCCCGACCTTCACTTTACCTGGAGGACATCTTCGTGCTCCCCGAGCACCGCGCGCAGCGGATCGGCACGGCCCTCTTCAAGCACTGCGTCCGCATCGCCTACGAGGCCGGCTGCGGTCGCATGGAATGGCAGGTTTTGGACTGGAACGCGCCGGCCATTGCGTTCTACCAACGGATGGGCGCCTCGCACCTGCAAGGTTGGCTGCCCTACCGCCTCACCCGGGCGGAGCTGGCGCGCATCTTGGCTGAATAGCCCTGCGCTGCGCTATTCGCCGATGAACTCCACCGTGTGCCCCGAGGGCAATCTCAGCACGGTCACCCGCTGTTGTTCGATCCCTAACTCCTCGCGATCCAGCGCGATGAACTGACCATCTGCCTCCAGGGCCTCTGTAAGGCCATCCAGGTCGGTCACGCTGAAGCCCAGTTGAACGGTGCCGTCGAGGTGCTCGTCAACGCCAGCCGCTCGTTGTAGCACGAGCTGAGCGCCGTTGGTTTCGAAGACGACGATATCTTCGTCCTCATAGGCAATCGGCAGCTCCAGCACGTTGGCGAAGACATGGCGGTTGGCGGCCAGGTCCTTTGACCAGACCGCGATGTAGCTAATTCCCTGCACCGGCATAGCGCCGATTGTAGTCCGTGAAGCAATGGGCTGTGTTCGGCGTGCATTCACGGCTAACCCTGGGTGGGCGACGGCAATGCCATCGCCCACTCGCCTTCGTTGGCAGCATCGCGTGGTGGAGGGTTGCCCTACTGGCGAATGTGCCTCTGGGGAGGCGCGTTCACACAGCGCTTACGCTAGCGCCGGCCGGTGTTCTTCTTGGGCGGGGTGCGCTCCGGCGCGTTGGGGTTGAAGGCCGAGCTGGCCAGGATGGATGCCAGCGCTGCGCCCAGCACGGGGCCGATGATGTAAATCCAGATGGCCCCCAGATTGCCGGCGACGATGGCCGGGCCGATGGAGCGGGCCGGATTCAGCGACGCCTCGCTGATCGGTCCGCCGGCGAGGATGCTTGCGGCCAGCGTCAGGCCAATCGCCAGGCCTGCGAAGTCGCCTGCTCTGCCATACACGGCGCCCATGACCACTGCAAACGCCAGGAAGAAGGTCAGGATCGCCTCTGCGAACATGGCGCCGATGGAGGTGGTGACGTTGACGTTGTAGCTGAAAGCGCCGAAGTTGAGCGCTGCCTGGGTTGGGTTGCCGGGCACAGAGAGGATGGCGTTCAAGATGAACGCGGCGGCCAAGCCAGCGACCACCTGGACGACGATATAGAGCGCGGCCTTGAGCCACTCGATGCCGTTGGCCAGCGCCACGGCCACCGTCACTGCCGGATTAAGGTGCGCGCCGCTGATCTTGCCGAGCGTGTATGCGGCGAAGACCACGACGAGGCCATGGGCAAACGCCGGGACAAGCGGGCCGGCTGCGTATCCCGGCGTGGTCTTTGCGAACCACACCGCAGCCGAGCCGACGAAGACCAACGTAAACGTGCCGATGAACTCTGCGACCAGTGCTTTCCAGTTGATCATCCTTGTTCTCCTTTGAGCATCGCGTGTTATTCCTTTGTCAATTCGTGCAGCGCGCGCACAGCCTCATCGCAGCGATCGTCGGCCACGATCATGCTGATCGCGCACTCAGAGGATCCCTGCGCAATGGCGAAGACGTTGATCTGCCGCGCGCCGAGCGCGCTGAACACACGGCCACTCACGCCGGGCGTCTCGCTGATGCCCATGCCCACCGCGGTGATGATCGAGGCGTGATCGAATGTCTCAACAGGGTTGATCTCGCCGTGCTCGATCTCGCGGCTGAACTCCTCGTTCAGGGCCGCGACGACGGCCTGGGCTGCCTGGCGCGGGATCACGAAGCAGATGTTCTGTTCTGCCGAGGCTTGGGAGATCATCAGCACGCTGGTGTTGGTGCGCGCCACGGTCATGAAGGTGCGGCCGGCGATGCCCGGCACGCCCTTCATCCCGCCGCCTGAGACGGTGATCATGCTCACGTTCTTGATCGCCGTGACCGCCTTGATCACGCCGCGGCTGGGAGCCGTTGTCGCCTGGTGCACGATCAGCGTGCCGGGGTGCGAGGGGTTGAAGGTGTTCTTCACCCGCAGCGGGATGTTGCGCTCGACCAGCGGCGCGATGGTCATCGGGTGCAGCACCGATGCGCCGAAATAGGCCATCTCGCTCATCTCCTGGGCGGTGAGCACATCTATCGTTCGCGCGTCGGGCACGATGTGCGGGTCGCTGGTCAGCACGCCATCCACATCGGTGTAGTTGAACACCTCGTCAGCGCCGAGCACGGCGGCGATGATGCTGGCGCTATAGTCGCTGCCGCCGCGCCCTAGCGTGGTTGGAATCCCATTGGGCGTCGCGCCGATAAAGCCGGTGACCACCGGCACGATGCCCGCTTCGAGCAGTGGGGTCAGCCGAGCCAGGGTGCGCTCGCGCGTTAGGTCCATCAGCGGCGCAGCAGCTTGGAAGCGGTCGTTGGTGACGATGAATTCAGTCGCATCGAGCGGCTCGGCCATCACCCCCACGCTGCGCAGCGCGCCGGCCAGGATGCGCACTGCCATGCGCTCGCCCAGTCCGGCGATCGCGTCTAGCGCGCGTGGGGTAACCTCACCCAACACGCGCACGCTGGCGCAGAGCATCTCGAAGCCATCGAGCAATTGATCGATCTCCGCGCCGACCCGCTGCCGGTCTTCGACGTTGCTGATGGTGGCTTGGATGGCGGCGTGATGCTTGTCGGCCAGCAGGCGCCGCGCGCGTGCATAGGCGTCGCCGTCGCCGGCGGCCGCCGCGCGCGCAGCGTTGAGCAATACATCGGTCACCTTGATGGCATCGTTAGGGTCACTCGACTTGCCCATCGCCGAGCTGACCACGACGACGCGATCCCAGTGCGCCGTCGCCTCGCGGATGATTTGAGCAGTTTGACGGATCGCGGCCCCATCGCCCACCGAGGTGCCGCCGAATTTGAGGACAGCCAGTGACATGCGCAAACGGCGCGGATTATAGACAAATGAGGCGCTAAGGTCGCGCCGTCAGCCGAGCGGTGAGCGTTAACGGCTGCCCATCGCGGATGATCGAGAGGGTCACCGATTCGCCAACGCGCTTGTTATTCTCCAGATAGATGGTCAACTGATCGCGTGTGGCGATCGGGCGGTCGTCCACCGCGGTCAAGATGTCGCCGCCGACCAGGAGATAGCCGCCGCGCACGAGCAGGCGCTGGGTTGCCCCGCGCACGCCGGCCAGGTCCGCCGTTGCGCCGCGCTGCACCTGCGCGATCAGCAAGCCGCGCTCCGCCGGCAGGTCAAGCAAGCGGGCCAAGTCGGGCGTGATCTCGTATGCCGTGATGCCCAGCCAGGGATGGTCGTAGCGGCCTTTGGCGATCAGCTCCGGAACCACGCGGGCGACTGTGTCAGCCGGCACGGCGAAGCCGATGCCCACCGAGCCGCCGCTGGGCGATTGAATCGCTGTGTTGACGCCGATCACCTCGCCGCGCAGGTTGAGCAACGGCCCGCCGGAGTTGCCGGGGTTGATCGCCGCGTCGGTCTGAATGACCTCGCCCAACGCAGCTTGGTCTTCTCGCTCCAGCGTACGTCCCAAGGCGCTGATGATGCCGGTGGTCATCGTGCGGTCCAGGCCGAACGGGTTGCCGATCGCAATCACCAGCATGCCCACCTTCAGGTCTTTCGTCGTCCCTAGAGGCAGCGGCCTGATCTGCTCGCGGGTCAAGCCATCGGCGCGCAGCACGGCCAGGTCGGAATAGGCATCGCTGCCGATCACGCGCGCCGGCGCGCGCGTGCCATCGGCCAAGATGATCTCGATCTCGCTGGCTCCCTCGACAACGTGATGATTGGTGACGATGTGGCCCGCCTCGTCGTAGAAGAAACCAGAGCCGGTGCCTTCGTTGGGGATGACGCCGCGGAAGAAGTCGAACACCTGCGCCCGCGCTGTAATGTGGACGACAGAAGGGCTGACCCGTTCATATAGCGTCACGAAGGTCTCTTCTAATAGCAGGTCTAGGCGGCCAGCCACAGCAGGTGCCGCGGCCGGTCTGGGCGCTTCGGTCGGCACAGGGGTGGCGGTCACCACAATCACGCGCGCGGGCGCAGCGCAGCCGGCCAACAAGACCGCTACACCGATGAACAAGCGACTCGCTACTCGCCACATGTCATTTGCCATTCACTATCCGCCATTCACTATTCGCCATCCGCTATTCGCCATTCGCTATATACCATAAGGCACCCAGATGTTCTTGACCTGGGTCGCCTGGCGCAACAATTCCTGTTGGTCACAGGCGCTGAGCGCCCGCCAGTCGCGCGGCTGGCCGTTGTTCACCCAGGTGCGCTTGAGGTTGTGCGCCGAGGCGCGCTCGACCATCGCGCTGCCTTCGGCGCTGCCGAAATACCATATCGCATCCACGTCGGCGTGCTCGGCCAACACCTTGGCTAACGCATCGCGCGCGCCGGTGACGATGTTGACGACGCCGGCTGGCAGGTCGCTGGTGTCGAGCACCTGGTACAAGTCGGTGGCCGACAGGGGGTGGGCCTGCGAGGGGACAAGCACGATCGCGTTGCCCATGCCGATCGCGGCAGACATCAGCGTGACCGCTGCCAGCAGCGGCGCCTCGTCTGGACAGATAACCCCGATGACGCCCAGCGGCTCGTTGAGCGTCATCGTCATCGCGCGGAAGGGGGTCTGATGCACGGCGCCATCGTATTTATCGGCCCAGGCGGCGAAGGTGAACAGGCGGTCAATGGCCGCATCCACCTCGCCCTCGGCTTCGCGCATCGAGCAGGCAGTCTGCTGGACCAGGCGAGCGGCGAACTCGGCGCGGCGCGCGCTGAGGTTCTCGGCGATGTAATAGAGCACTTGGGCGCGCGCGTGCGCGGTCTGTTCGCCCCAAGCCGGCGCGGCAGCGCGCGCGGCCTCAACCGCGTTGCGGATGTCCTTGCGGTTGCCCTCCGCCACCTCGCCGATAGGGTTGCCATGCGGGTTATAGACGATTCGGCTATATCCCGAATCGGGGCGGACCTGCTTGCCGCCGATGTATTGCTTGGCCGTGCGGTCAAGCCCGTTGCTGGGTTGTGCAGGGCGCGCGGCGTAAGCCGGCGCTGGTGCGCGATGGACGGGCGAGCACGCAGGTTTGACATATTCATATAGCCCCTCCACGCCGCCCTCGCGGCCAAAGCCGCTCTCGCGATAGCCGCCGAAGCCAGAGGCAGCGTCGAACAAATTCGTGGCGTTGATCCACACCACGCCGGCTTTGAGCTTGCGGGCCACCTCAAGGGCCAGGTTGATGTCCTCGCTCCAGACGCTGGCGGCCAAGCCGTAGCGCGTGTTGTTGGCCAGCGCGACCGCCTCTGCCGGTGTGCGGAAGGTCATGCTCACCAACACCGGCCCGAAGATCTCTTCCTGCGCAATCGTCGCCGCCGGTGCGACGTTCGTGAAGAGGGTCGGTGGATAGAAGTAGCCCTCGCTAGGGCAAGCCCAGCTCGGCTGCCAGATCTGCGCGCCCTCGGCCTTGCCTTGTTCCACCAGGCGGGTGATCTTCTGGAGTTGGGGTGGGGCGATGATCGCCCCCATGTCCACCGCTTTGTCCAGCGGGTCGCCCACCCGCAGCTTCTCCATGCGCGCGCGCAGCCGGTCGTGAAAGCGCTGGGCGATGCCCTCGTGCACCAGCAGGCGCGAGCCGGCGCAGCACACCTGGCCTTGGTTGAACCAGATCGCGTCCACCACGCCCTCGATCGCGCCGTCCAGGTCGGCGTCGTCGAACACGATGAACGGCGACTTGCCGCCCAGCTCCAGCGAGAGCCGCTTGCCGCTGCCGGCCGTGGCGATGCGGATCGCCCTGCCGACCTCGGTGGACCCAGTGAAGGCGATCTTGTCCACGTCCGGATGATTCACCAGCATCTGCCCGACCTGACCATCGCCGGTGATGATGTTGACCACACCCGGCGGCAGGCCGATCGCCTGGCACAGCTCGGCGAAGCGCAGGGCGGTGAGTGGCGTCCATTCGGCGGGCTTGAGCACCACGGTGTTGCCCATCGCCAGCGCCGGCGCAATCTTCCAAGCCAGCATGAGCAGCGGGAAGTTCCAGGGGATGATCTGGCCGACGACGCCCAACGGGGCGTAGCCGGCCAGCGCGCTGTCCATAAGCTGCGCCCAGCCGGCGTGATGATAGAAGTGGCGGGCGGCCAGCGGGATGTCTAGGTCGCGCGTCTCGCGGATCGGCTTGCCGTTGTCCAGCGATTCGAGCACGGCGAACAAGCGGGCGTGCTTCTGGATTTGGCGCGCCATGGCATAGAGGTAGCGCGCGCGGACGTGACCTGGCGTCTGCGACCAGGCGGTGAACGCTTCGCGCGCAGCAGCGACGGCGGCTTTTACCTCCTCGGCGTCCGCCTGGGTGACGCGCGCCAACGGCTGGCCGTTGGCCGGGTTGACCGTCTCAAACTGCCGCTGCGGATCGGGCGGCGTCCAGCGGCCGGCGATGAAGTGGCCGAAGGAGCGGTGATGTGTCTCTAGCCAAGCCAAGGCCGGCTGGGCACTCTCCGGCGCGGGACCGTAAGTTGGGTTTTGGAAGATCACAGCAACTGACAAAGGTTGGCTGGCCATGATGTCTTAGCAGAAGGGCCTACTCGTGCAAAAACTTTAGAAGCTCGTCGCGGGTCATCTCGCAATCGCGCAATATCTTTGACATCAACCCTGGGCCAACTGTTTCACCACGATGAACGGGGACAACGGTACAGCGTCCATCAGGATGTCGCAAGAAGTAGTGGCTACCTTTGATTACTTCAAAAACCAGCCTTGCGTAACGCGCCAACCAGTTCTTGCCCGTGACGCGCGGCAGTTTTGTCATACTTCGACCCAGATGCGTTGAATGCCGATGAATTCCGGTAACGAGACCTCCTTGCCTTCAACCTCTAAGCACAATTCAATCGCTTCCCGAATCCGTTCCATCAAGACGTCTAGCAATTTGGCTTGGGTATGGCAGCCGCGCAATTCGGGAACGGTGGCCACGTAATAGCCTTCGGCATCACGCTCGATGATGACGTTAAAAGCTCTTGTCATCTGCCTATTGTAGTTCTGTTATAGCTCAACGTTAGGGGTGAGCGCATTCATGGCTAGGGGCAGGACTTGGGGTGCCTTTGCTGTTTAACACAGCCTGTAGAGGGTTGCCCCACTGGTGAATGCACCCTTTGTGGTTGCATTCACGAAGCGGTTAACTGTGGATCTCATCTGCGTGAGATTCGCCCGCTGGGCGTCCACAATCTGAGCAAAGCATCAGCTTGTTCAGGATCGCGGACTAGTGTATGGCGCGGCCGGCTGATCTGTCTGCCAAAATAGAAATTGGTTGGGTAGCGCGCCTCCAGCCTAGCTATTGGGTAATCTCCGGTGCTGACTTTGGAAGAGCGAGCTTCGCTCATTCTTTTTGTCTCTTTGCACTGTATTTGACTCTGGATTCGTGAACAGCAGGCAAGTCATCCAACCACGACAGATCTCTTGAGATAACCAACTCCCTCATCGTGTTATGATGTGTGTTTTTCATGGGGATCGCGCGCATTTGGAACCCATGCTTGCGTGCTAATCTCTTTACTTCTTCAGCTTCATCGTAGGTCATTAGGAAATCACCCCTGAGCGACTTGCAAATCGCAAATAAGCGCTCGTGATCAATCTGGTGATGCTTGTAAAGCCGCCTGCCGGCCTTCTTTCCGCCAGCAGTGTAGGGAGGGTCAATGAAATAGACAGCATCTTTGCGGTCAGTAAATTCAGCCATTACTTTTAATCCGTCATCACAACGAAAGTCAATCCGGCTAACAAGATGATTGATATCGAGCAGCCGACGAGCAAGCGTCTCTGGGTACCATCGAGACCCTATACCCTTCCCATTCTCCCCATATCTGAGAAAGCGCGCACCTTCGGCAAGGATTCCGCCATGTAGCGTTCTGTTTTTTAAGATTGTTTGAAAAGCCTGCTCTCTTCTCGTGGTTGGTTGCCTTTGGAGTTCCAATTCAACGTTCTCTCTGGTCATCGAGAATGTAAGAATTCGGTGAGCTAACCATTCAGCATCACCGTTCACTACGGTTTCCCAGACCGAGGCCACGTCCTCGTCTAGTTCAACCATCACCGCAACTTCGACCAAATTCTCAAACAGCGCAGTAAGGCTGATAATCCCACCGCCTGCGAACGGCTCAACCAGAACACGCGGTTTAGTCCTTAGACTCGCCATCCAACGTCGGAAAGTTGGCACGAACCAAGTCTTCCCGCCTGGATAACGGAAGGGACTTCGTTGTGCAACGGAAGCAACATTCACTGGTCGCAACCGATCTTCTTGTCCAGAGAAGAATGAAAGTTGTCCGTATCGTAGCATAGTCAAAATGGATTTTCAATAGTCTGATTCGTTGGGGGAATTTCTATTTGCTCATCGAGTTTTTCCTGAAGAGACTTAACGAAGTCTTCCACACTTCCAGGCGATGGCATCGTCATTAAGCGCATGGCGGGTTCAAACTCGGTGAAGACCTCGTCTACCTTCGTGAGGTAGTATCGCTGGTGTCCATGGTCCGGCGACTGACGTAATTTTAAATCATAGACAAACCAAGCAATATGAGCTTTTTCCTTTGAAACTTTTGTCATAGTAGGTAAAGTATCAAAGAAAGATTTACTAAGTGCTATAGCTATTTTCTTCCCCCAACTGTGTAAAATCCCACCTTTATAAAGAAGTTGCGGGACTAATCTTTTACGAGACGAAGAGAGGTAGTCAGGACGCGGACGGCTTAACCATTCTGCTGAAACCCTGCTCTGCGGATCTTCCATGTAGTAATCAAATACATCTCTTACGTTACCAGAGATGTACACAGCTTGTATCTCAAGAGCACCGAAATCTATAATTTTACCGTTTTGATCATAAGAAACTAATACTATGTCAATACTTCCAGCATTCTCACCATTAGCATCATTTAAACGTATCTCGGTTAAAGAAGTCCACCTCATTCCTTCTCGGAAGAAGAATGAGGCCGCGTGCTCAGCAATCATCCATTCTTGACGAAATCGAATCGGACAGGTAATGACTGGCTGCTCATTATGGTAGATACTGCATACTCCTAAGGGGTCCTTAGCTTTGTCTTTTGTACAGTTCGGCACCTTATTATTAAATGGACACAGGCGATTAGTGCGATAGCGATTTGCTGTATCTGTTTGATCTGAAACAAGATAGCCGAACACTTCGGCTAATATATTTTCAACTGTCTTCATATTAAGATTCACTTAACCAATTAGGTACTAGATAGATAAGTGTTACTATACTCAATAGTAGAATTTTGGGCAAATTTGACAGATCGTTAGTGCTTACTTCGAGAGTTTAGCAGTTTTTGTTATCCTACTATATGATAAACGCATGCGTATCCAGTAACAATTTCATAACTCGCCTGTCCAGAATTCTTCTGGGAGAGGCTTATCAGAATCCG